>Ga0209588_1000020_pt1 | contig 93596 bp, 84 predicted proteins | sample Rivendell_Oct201_10_FD_188351 | JGI IMG/M metagenome (GOLD analysis project Ga0209588, IMG submission 188351) | Vadose zone soil microbial communities from the Eel River Critical Zone Observatory, Northern California, USA -... | ecosystem: Host-associated > Plants > Roots > Rhizosphere > Soil ...
CGTTTAGAGCGGCTCGAGGCGCGGGGTACCTCTCCAATAACGCGGTCATCGCCGGCCGCGGCGGCGAAACGCCTGAGGTGTTGTGCCGTGCCAGCGTTTGAACGCGCGGTGGAACGCTGTCGGCTCCGAGTAGCCCAGCAGGTACGCTACTTCCGTAATCGTGAGCGTCGTGTCGGCCAGATAGAGTTCCGCGGCCTGCTTCCGCGCTTCATCACGGAGAGCATCGAACGAAGTCCCGGCCCGCGCCAAACGACGCTGCAGCGTGCGTGGGGTGGTGGCGAGCCGGCGCGCCACGACATTGATGCCTATGTCGCCGGCGGTCACCAGAGTGGCAAGCACGTGCCGCACTTCATCTCCAACATTGGTGCTGGCTGGCAAACGGGCCAACATCTCGGCCGCCCGCCGCTCGAGCCATCGTCGCAGTGCCGGATCCCGACGACGAAGCGGAAGACGCAAAGCCGCTTTGGATATGGCCCATCCGTTCCAAGACGCTGCCGCGCGAATCGGGCAACGTAGCACGCTCGCATATTCGGAGACGTCGTCCGGATCGTGCCTGAAGCTGACATAGGCAACTCTCAATTGATCGTCTGTCTCGCGCATGAAGCGCAGCACGCTCAGCGCGACAATGAACTCCGATAGAAACGGATCTCCGCCGCTGTCCACGACGACGCGCGCCGGTTCGTGCTTATCGTTCACGACCACGTGAATGCTGGGATTGAAGAGGCGGACATACCGAGTAAGTCGGTGAAGGCCTTGTTCCACTGAGTCCGAGCTGACAATCAAATATTCCAACAGCGGAGTGGTGCCGAACGGAATCCGAAGAGCGATCTGCAACGCCAGGTTCCTGACTCGTCGTTCCTGCTGTGCGAGGGCGAACACGAGAGCGCACGCGCTAGGCGAGAGGTACGCATCTGGATCCTCGACGTCCGTGCGGTGCAATCCAGCGGACGCCAGCAGCCTATCGAGGTCGTAGCCGAGTTGCTCGAGGGCGGCGAACATGCCTCGTAGTTCCCGCACATCCGCAGTGGCTCTAACTGGCGTGGGACCCGACAGCTTGGCGCGTGAGGCCAGTCGATTGTCGTCCGGCGTCATCGCGCGCGGTGTGCCTCCTCGTGCATCTTCATGACAATGTCGATTTCCCTCCTGTGACGTCATTTCCTAATCAACTTTGTCAACCACAGTCACTGATCAGACCTTAATTACGTTGGAATTTGTCGATTGGAAGGAGTCGCATCTTCGCTGCGGTCTCCACCAATCAATCGATCTTCGATCTGTCGTTGTAAGGGAGAAAAATGCAAATAGTTGAGGTTGCTCCGCAGGACATCCGTGCCGTTCGTAAGGGAGACGAATCGCTGTGTCAGCGGCTGTGTCAACGGCTGTGTCAGCGATCGTCTAAGCAAAGGTTAGCGGGCGCTAGGGCGCGGGGATCGTTGGGCCATGGCTCGCTGAAACCTGTGGTTTTCGCAGTTGGCGCGGCGGCTGCAACACAGGCTCAACCATGAGCATCACGACATCCGCAACCCAATTGGCACCAGTCCGTGTTCTTCACCGTTCAGCAGCACGCAACGCTCGCTCCTCTGCACCGGCGAACTCTGCCGAGCTCAGGTTGGTCGCTCGGCTTCGGGACGCGGACGAGTCTGCTCTCAGCGAAGTGGTTCGCCGCCATCACGACGCCCTGCTGCGGCTCGCCCTCGCCCTTCTCCCCACCCGAGCTTTGGCGGAAGAGACGGTTCAGGACACCTGGGCCGCCGTGGTCGACGGACTGGCCTCGTTCGAGGGTCGGTCCAGCCTAAAAACGTGGGTCTTCCGAATCTTCTTCAACCGGGCCAGGACCTGCCTGAGGGGAGAGGCCCGCTCGGTTCCATTTTCCGCGCTGAACGACTGCGATTTAGAGGAGCTGGAAGTCGATCCGGCCTCACCGCAAAGCCCGAATGATGACAACCCCGAGAAGCTGTTCATGCAGAAGGAAACGATCGGCTGCCTAGAACGAGCCTTGCAACGACTCCCGCAGAAACAACGTGCGGTGGTGACGTTGCGTGTGGTGGACGGCCTGGAATCCGACGAGGTGTGCCACGTTCTGCGCGTTCGCGAGAGTAATCGGCGAGTGCTCCTCTACCGCGCCCGCTCGAAGCTGAGGCGGGCGCTGGATCACCACCTGATTAGCGCCTAGGCGCATGCGCACAGCAACGAGCGCAGAGAGGAAAAATGCGAATAGTTGAGCAGAATGAAACCGTTGAATTAGCGCCGACGCCACACATCGTCGGTGAGTCGACGCCAATGCGCGAGCTCCTCGAGACGGTGGCGCGGATTGCTCCGCAGGACATCACAGTCTTGGTGAGTGGAGAAACCGGCACCGGCAAGGAATTGATTGCCTCGCTGGTGCACGCGCAAAGTAGCCGCTCCTCGGGGCCGTTGGTGAGAATCAACTGCGCCGCAATTCCCGGTGAGCTGGCTGAAGTGGAGCTGTTCGGGCATGCGCGAGGTGCATTCACCGGCGCCGATCGGGCGCGCCAAGGCTTCTTCTCCAGCGCCGATGGAGGAACGCTCGTGCTCGATGAAGTGGGTGAGCTTCCGCCGGGGCTCCAGGCCAAGCTGTTGCGCGTGTTGCAGGAAGGCGAAATCCAGCAGGTCGGAGCCGGTCGAGTCGAGCACGTTAACGTGCGCGTGGTCGCCTGTACCAACCGCGATCTCGCGGCGGAAGTGCGTCGGGGCCGCTTCCGAATGGACCTCTATTATCGGCTCGCGGTGGTTGAGTTGGTCATCCCTCCATTGCGCAGCCATCGCGAGGATATCCCCGCGCTGGCCCGCGAATTCGCGCGTCGCTACGGTGAGCGCTTCGGCAAACCAGATGTTTTCCTTGGCCCGGCGCTGATCGAGGCACTCTGCGAACAAGAATGGCCCGGGAACGTGAGGGAGCTGGAGAATACGGTTGCTCGGGCGGTGGCGCTCGGCAGCGGCGGCGAGATTGACGTCGAGGTCCTCCGCAACCCACAGGCCAAGCCTATCAGCGACCACAGAGGGGACCCGCGATTTGGCCGCGCACCGTCACTGCGGGATCGGCTTGGATTGATTGAACGAGGGATGATTGTACGAACGCTCGCGGCAGTCCAAGGCAACCGGTCGCACGCGGCGAGGCGGCTTGGGATGAGCCGCACTTCCCTCATCGACCGACTGAATAAGTACGGCCTCGCAGCGAGAACCGAATGTTCGGGCCTGTGAAACGTCGCCTCAGCTTATCTGGAGCTGACCAAGCCGCGAATCACCTCGCGTAACGAAACGCTGTCTCCGCCGTCCAACCATTGGCATTTCCCGGAGGTAAACCGTGGATTGGTTAGTACCCAGAGCATTGCTTGTTGTTGCGGTCGTAACGGTCTTTGCGTTTTTCAGCTATGCGGCCTGGCCACGAAAACCGCAAAGACAGCGCGCGCTTTAGGCCGAGCACCAGTCAGACTAATTTTCGGTCGATCTGTCGGGATTGGCGGCAAGCACGTCGGGAACGCAGATAGCGCTGTTTGCCTGGCCGCACCGAAAAACGTAACGGAACTGCCCTCGAGAGAACTACTCAGATAGGGGGCACGGTCTGTGCAGCGCGCCCATCCACGCGCAACCGCATCGGCGGCTTCGCGGAGACCTTGAAATGAACAGCACTACCGCGCTTTGGGAGCTTCCGCATCGTGCGTTGAGCCCAACGGACATCTTTGCTCCGGTCTCGACCCCTGCACAATCCATCTTCGACCTATCGCTGTTCGTACTGGGGATCACCGGAGGCATTTTCGTCGTCGTGGCAGCCTTGCTCTCCTACTCCGCGATCCGTTTCCGGAAGCGGAAGAACGACGACGGCCGCGAGCCTGCCCAGGTCTACGGAAGCCTGCAGGTAGAGCTCGCCTGGACACTCACGCCCGTTCTGATCTCCCTGGTTCTTTTCTTGGCGACCGCGCGTGTCATTTTCCAGATCCAGCATCCTGCCCCGCCCCCAGGCGCGGTCGAAGTCACGGTGATCGGGCACCAGTTCTGGTGGGAGTACCGATATCCCGGTCTAAAGGTGGTGACCGCGAATGAGCTGCACGTCCCGGTCAGCGACCCCGCCCACCCGACGCCGACGTTCCTCAAGCTCTATTCCGCGGACACGGATCACAGCTGGTGGGTCCCGCGGCTGGCAGGCAAAACGGATTTGATTCCGAACCATCCCAACAGCATGTGGATCGAGCCCCGCGAGACCGGGCTCTACCTGGGGCAGTGCGCTCAGTATTGCGGGACGCAGCACGCCAAGATGCTTCTGCGGGTCTATGTTGAGTCGCCCGAGGACTTCGCTAGCTGGATTCAGGAACAACGCCAAACCGTGCAAACGGCGCCGTCGGATGGCACAGCCTCTGAGGGACGGAAGATTTTCGAAAGAGTCGCCTGTATCAACTGTCACACCGTCGCGGGCACTCCAGCCAACGGCCGCTTCGGACCGGATCTAACCCATTTGATGAGCCGCGAGACGATTGCGTCGGGAGCGGCGCCGAACACCCGGGAAAACCTGAGACGCTGGATCGAAAATCCAAACGCCCTCAAACCCGGCTGCAAGATGCCTGCGATGGGCTTGAACAATCAGCAGCTCGACGCGGTAACCGCTTATCTGGTGAGCCTCCGATGAGCATTTCCCTTGAATTGCCGAGAACCCAACCCGCGATCCCATTCGTGGACAAGCTTCACCAGTGGGTGATCACCGTCGATCATAAGCGGCTTGGCCTCCTCTACATCACCTACGCACTTAGCTTCCTGCTGATCGGTGGCATCGAAGCGACGATCATGCGGATTCAGCTAATCCGCCCTCACAACGATTTCGCGTCACCGCAAGTGTTCAACCAGATGTTCACGATGCATGGCACGACGATGATCTTTTTCGTCGTCATGCCGCTGGTATTCGGGTTTGCGAACTATTTGCTTCCCCTGATGATCGGCGCACGAGACATGGCGTTTCCGCGCTTGAACGCGTTCAGCTTCTGGTTGATGGCTTTCGGTGGAATCCTGCTCTACTTCAGCTTTATCGGAGGCTACGGTCTGTATGGCGCAGGGAACGCTCCGGATGTCGGGTGGTTCGCCTATGCGCCATTGACCGCGCAGACGTTCTCGCCCGGACACAGCACGGATTTCTGGACTCTCTCTCTGCTGGTCTCCGGTTTTGGCAGTATCGGGACGGCGATCAACATCATCGCTACCGTTCTGTGCATGCGCTGCCCGGGGATGACTCTCGGCAGGATGCCCTTGCTGGCTTGGCTTAACCTCACGATGGCAGGCTTGGTGATCCTCGCGATCAGCCCACTTACCGCCGCGCAGATCATGCTGCTCGTCGACCGATACCTGGGCGGGCACTTCTTCGACACCCAGGCCGGAGGCTCTGCCGTAATCTGGATGCATTTCTTCTGGGTCTTCGGGCATCCCGAAGTCTATGTGCTGGTGATTCCGGCCTTCGCGTTCGCCTCGGAAATCATCCCCGTCTTCTCCCGCAAGGCGATTTTTGGGTATCCGGTGATGGTCGCCGCCACGCTGGCGATCGGGTTCATCAGCATGAGCGTTTGGGCGCACCACATGTTCACAGTCGGGATGACGTCGGCCGCGAATATGTTCTTCGTCCTGTCGACAATGGCAATCGCCGTTCCAACCGGCATCAAGATCTTCAACTGGCTCGCTACGATGTGGGGCGGGAAGATTCACTTCCGAGCGCCGATGTTATTTTGCCTCGCGTTCCTGTTTCAGTTTCTGATCGCCGGCCTCACCGGAATCATGCTGAGCTCGGCGCCATTCAACTGGCAGCTCGGCAATTCGTACTTCGTCGTCGCGCACTTCCATTACGTGATCGTCGGCGCAATCCTCTTCGCGCTGTTTGGGGCGTTCTACTATTGGTTTCCCAAAGCGTCAGGCAGGATGTACAGCGAAACGCTCGCCAAATTTCACTTCTGGCTTTTCCTCATCGGTTTTCATCTCACGTTCGATTTCATGCATGTTCCCGGCATGCTCGGGATGCCTCGCCGCATCTACACCTACGAGCCTGGACGTGGATGGGAGATCTGGAATCTGATTGTCACCATCGGCGTCCTCTTCCAGGCTGCAGGCATCCTCGCCTTCGTCGCCAATCTCTTTGGGTCGTACTTCCGGGGGAAAAACGCTGGAAGCGATCCCTGGGATGCGTGGACGCTCGAATGGTCCACTCACTCTCCGCCGCCGGAATACAACTTCGAAACAGTCCCGGTCGTGAAGAGCCGTCGCCCGCTGTGGGACTTGAAACATCCGGAAGATCCTGACTGGAAATACGAATGAGCGCTTCTGCCGACACCTGGAAACTTCCGTCGCGAGGGCGAGTCGGGATGTATTGCTTGATCGCCGCGGAATCCGCGATCTTCGTGATCCTTATTGTCGCGTATTTGTTTTATGTCGGCAAGAGCCTCAGCGGTCCCACGCCCGCCATCCTTCGCGTTCCCGTTCTCTTTACCGTCTGCTTGCTGTCGAGCAGCCTGACGATTCACGCCGCCGTCAAGTCATTGAGCCGCGGAAACGATCGGGCTTTCGGGTTTTGGTGGCTGGTGACGATCGTCCTGGGAGCCACCTTCCTCGTCGGTACCGCTTTCGAGTGGCGACACCTGATCCACGACGAAGGGCTGACGATTCAGACCAATTTGTTTGGCACCACCTACTACACGCTCGTCGGCCTGCATGCATTCCACGTGACGGTCGGGCTCCTGGCCCTCGCCGCCGTGTCGATCTTTGGGTTCTTCGGCCAGGTACGAAAGCCGGATGCCCCGCGGGTGGACGTGCTGTCCCTCTACTGGCACTTCGTGGACGTGGTGTGGGTCGTCGTTTTCACGGTTGTCTATTTCATCGGGCGCTGAAAGCACGAGGACGAGAATGTCAACTGATGTTCCTGCCCCTACCCCCTGGCCGCTGGTACTGGCCTTTGGCGTCTGCCTGCTCTTCGCCGGCCTTGCTACCAGCTCATGGGTGAGCGTTCTGGGCGCCACCGCCACCCTGGTTGGGGCCGTCGGTTGGTTTCGGAACGTTCTGCCCCACGAGGCACATGAATCGGTGCCGTCGGTCGAGGAGGCGCCCGCGATCACCACCCAGCGACGCGAAGTTGCCCGACTGGAGATCGGACTGCCGACGCCCCGCGCGTATCTGCCGTTGGAGATCTATCCGGTCTCCGCCGGAATCAAGGGGGGCATCGCGGGGGGCGTCGCAATGGCGCTGCTGGCGATGCTCTATGGCGTCCTGAGCCACCACGGCATCTGGTACCCGATCAATCTCTTGTCCGCTGGCTTTTTCCCGGGCACCGTCATCGAGAGCACTTCTGATCTCAGCCTGTTCAGCCTGAGTGCATTCTTGAGCGCGACTGCCATTCACCTCACCACATCGCTGGTGGTGGGCCTGCTTTACGGTGCGATGTTGCCGATAATTCCACGTCAGCCGATCCTGCTGGGCGGCGTGCTGGCGCCGCTGCTCTGGACCGGCCTGCTCCATAGCATCCTTGGGATCATCAACCCGGTGCTCAATCAGCGGGTCGACTGGCTTTGGTTCGTGCTTTCACAAGTTGGCTTCGGGATAGTCGCAGGCATTGTCGTTTCTCGTCAGCAACGCGTGCAGACCTGGCAGGAACTCCCGCTGGCGATCCGGTTTGGCATCGAGGCGCCAGGAACGAAAAAAGAAAGTGGTGAGGACAAGAAATGAACCTTGAAACAAGTGCTCTGGCGGCGCTTGCCCTTGCTGCTGCGTCGTGCGGCATTCGCGGAAGCCCACCTGGGCGGCCTTCCGCGGATTCGCAGGTCACGCGGCCAGACCAGGTCACCTTCTTTCCCTTGCTCTACAGCTCTAATTGCGCCGGGTGCCATGGCTCAGAAGGCAAGGGCGGTGCGGCAGTGGGGCTTGGCGATCCGGTCTACCTGGCGATCGTCGACGACGCCACGATTCGCCGTGTGGTCTCCGACGGGATTCCCGGGACCGCCATGCCAGCCTTCGCGCGCCAATCCGGTGGGATGCTGACAAAGAAACAAGTCGACGCGATCGTGAAGGGAATTCGCGCTCGTTGGGACAAACCCGACATTCTCCGTGGCATCAGGCCTCCGCCGTACGCCGCAGAAGAGCCGGGCGACCCTGAGCACGGCGCGCAGGCCTATGCTGTCTACTGCTCCTCGTGTCACGGCGTGGACGGCCGCGGCGGCGAGCTGGCCGGCTCCATCGTGGATGGCTCGTTCCTCGCTCTGGTGAGCGACCAGGGCCTTCGCACAACCGTGATCGTCGGCAGGCCCGCAATCGGCGCTCCCGATTGGCGCGGCAACGTGCGGGGCAAGGTGATGACCGACGAGGACATTTCCAACGTCGTTTCCTGGCTTGTCGCCCATCGCTCCGAGGTGCCGGGACAGCCTTATTCAACCTCGCAACTGAGCGCCGCAGGAGGATTCTAATGACGACGTCTGATCGCCCTACCCGCCGAGCGGTCCTTGTGAAGATTGGAATTTTACTCAACGCCGCGGTTGGGGCGGTGTTGGCGGTCCCGGTCCTACGCTACGTACTTTCCCCGGTGACCCGCCAGCGCAAGCAAGGGGACGGAGCGTGGGTCTCTCTCGGCTCGCTGGAGAAGTTCCCTGCAGGTCAAACTCGTCTGGCAACGTACCAGCACCCGAGTGCCACTCCGTCGGATGGGGAAACCGCCGAAACCCCGTGCTGGGTGCGGCACCTCCAGGGTGACACGTTTCAGATCTTCGCAATCAATTGCGCGCACCTGGGTTGTCCGGTGCGTTGGTTCCCGCAATCCAATCTGTTCATGTGTCCATGCCACGGGGGGGTCTATTACCAAGACGGTTCCCGGGCCTCGGGCCCGCCCGAGCGGGGCATGTTTGAGTACAGCTACAAGGTCGAGCAAGGAATGCTCCTCATCAAAGCTGGCGAGATGCCCACCCCGGGGGCCCAAGCGAGCCTCTCAAAGGGGAGCTCGCCGTGCGCCACCTCCTCATCCAGGAGCTCGTCGTGCGCGTGATTAAGAGAGTTGGCCGCTGGTTCGATCAACGTCTGCAACTCGCCGGGCCAATCAAGGAAACCATGGCGCATCCTGTACCGCGACGGACCGCCAGCTGGTTTTATGTCTTCGGAAGCGGCGCCTTGACGGTGTTCCTGTTGCAGCTCGTTACCGGCATTCTTCTGGCGATCGTTTATGTACCCTCCGCGGGTGAGGCTTGGAGCAGCCTGCAGGCGCTGAATTACCAGATCTCGGCTGGCTGGTTCATTCGAGCCCTCCATGGGTGGGGCTCGAACTTCATGCTCGCCATTGTCGTGATTCACATGGTGCAGGTGTTCCTCTTCGGCGCTCACAAGTACCCGCGGGAGCTCACCTGGATCGTGGGAGTCTTTCTTCTCCTGATGACGCTCGGGATGGCCTTCACCGGTCAGGTTTTGCGATTTGATCAAGATGCCTATTGGGGGCTCGGCATTGGAACGTCGATCGTCAGTCGCGTCCCCTTTGTCGGACCTCAGCTGGTGAGCCTTTTGCTCGGAGGCCCGATCATTGCCGCTGCGACGCTGTCCCGCTTCTTCGCGCTCCACGTGTTTGTGATTCCCGGCACCCTGATTGCACTCGTGGCCCTCCACCTGCTCCTGGTACTCAAGCTTGGGATCAACGAGTGGCCGATGCCGGGACGTATCGTGCGCAGGGCAACGTATTTGCAGGAGTATCACGAGCTCACCCAGCGAGATGGGGTGCCTTTCGTGCCCTCTGCGGTGGTGAAGGACATTTTCTTTTCTGCCGCCATTCTTCTCTCGATCGCTGTCTGCGCTTTCGTACTCGGACCGTTCGGTCCCAGCGGGCAGCCGGACCCCACCATCATCCAGACAGCTCCGCAACCTGACTTCTTCTTTCTTTGGCTCTATACGCTGCTCTCTCTGCTGCCCCCCTCATCGGAGACCCCGATCCTGCTGATCGGGCCGGCGATCGCATTGATCGTACTGATCGGGCTTCCCTTCTTCGCCGGAGAGGGCGAGAAGAGTTGGAAGCGCCGGCCGATCGCAGTGCTCACGGTTCTACTCATCGCGGTGGGGTTGGGAACCCTGACGCACTTGGGCCAGTACACGCCGTGGAGCCCGATCATGGACGCCTGGAGCAGCCAACCAATCCCCGGTAAGTATCTCATCAGCCGAAGCCCTTTGGAGCGGCAAGGAGCGCTGGTTTTTCAATCCAAACAATGCCGCAACTGCCACTCGCTCGGCGACACAGGTGGACAGCGCGGTCCGCCACTCGATCAAGTGGCTGTGAGGCTCACGCAGGATCAGCTCATCCGGCAGGTGATTCAGGGGGGCGGCAATATGCCGGCGTACCGAAATAACCTGAGTCCGCCACAGACGACAGCGCTGGTGGCATTTCTCCAAACCCTCCATCCCATCGGGCAGGCGCCAGCGCGTGACGCGTCCCAAACCGAGTTGTTGAAACTGGGACCGTAGGTTCGAGATGGCCTCGGTTGCGTTGCTTACAATCGCGCTCGTCTACTGGCGACGTTGGTTTCGGCTTCGAGGGGCCTCTCCCAATCCTCCCTCGGTGCGGACACTGACTATGTTCCTCGCCGGAATTCTCGCGCTGTGGATTGCAGTCGGGTCCCCGCTCGCGACACTGGACCATACACGGCTCACCTTTCACATGGTACAGCACCTTCTGCTGATGACGATAGCCGCTCCCCTGATCCTGCTGGCGGAGCCAGTCATGATCTTGCGACACGGACTGCCGGAGAGACTCGTTCATTGGGTTGTGAGCCCGCTTTCGCGCCACTTGCACGGGCTTGGAAACATCTTGAGTCATCCCGTGTCATGCTGGGTCGCGGGCACGGCGATCGTGATCGCATGGCACATTCCGGCAGTCTTCGAGCTGGGAATGCGCTCGCCGTTCTGGCACGCGGTGCAGCACGCCACTTTTCTCGCCGGTGGACTTCTCTTCTGGTGGCCTGTCATCCAGCCTTGGCCTGCCGTCGCGAAATGGCCTCGGTGGTCCCTTCCCCTCTACCTTTTCTTTGCGACGTTACCGTGCGATGCGCTTTCTGCGTTTCTCGTCTTCTGCGGTCGCGTGGTCTATTCAACCCATGGAGCCGCCGCTACCGGCGCCTTGCGTCTTCAGGACCAGGAGCTCGCGGGCGCCTTGATGTGGAGCTGGGTGACGTTTGCATATTTGATCCCGGCGATCGGCATCACCATCCAAATCCTCGCCCCTGCGCGCGGCCGCGAGGCACTCTCTAATTCGCCGAGCTAAGCCCGGAAGACGCCTCCGGCAACGCAGATGCAACACGAGCTGGCCCGGCGCGAGTTGGCTGAGTTGCCTGGTACGATGCAATTTCGTGATCAAAACTGAAATCAGTAGTCGCGCTGCCGGTGATGAGCCGCGCACCGCGATTGAAGGTCAAGTCCTGGATTGCCCACTTGATGAACACGACCACGCGGCTCTGGAACTGGACGATGTACATCAGGTGGATCAGCGCCCAGATGAGCCAGGCCGGTAATCCCGAGAGGTGAAGTCCGAACACGTCGGCCACCGCGGCTGCCCGCCCGATGACCGCCAGGTTTCCTTTGTCGAAATACTTGAATGGCGGCGGCGCCTTCTTGCCTCGTATCTTGTTCCCGATTGCGTTCCCTGCATAGGTTCCTTGCTGCATTGCCACCTGCGCCACACCTGGCAAGGGTTCCCCGCCAGGACCGGCTACCAGCGCGAGATCTCCAATGACATAGATGTCGGGATGATTTGGAACCGAGAGATCGGAACTGACTTTGATCCTCCCGGACTTGTCTGTCTCGGCGTTCATCCGCTTCGCCAACACTCTGGCGAAGGCCGGAACCGTCACGCCTCCAGCCCAAATCACCGTTCGCGCGTCCAGGCGCTCTTGCCCATTCGGACCGTCGAACGTCACGCCTTCCCTATCAATGTCTTTGACCATCGCACCGGTTTTCACCTGGACGCCGAGCTTCCCCAACGCGCGCTCCGCCTTCTTCGACAAATCCTCCGGGAATGGCGGCAACACCCGAGGGGCTCCTTCGACCAGCATGATCTTTGCGTCTTCGGGATGGATCGAACGAAAATCGTTCCTAAGCGTTTGGCGCGCGATCTCGCCGATCGCCCCGGCGAGCTCTACGCCAGTGGCGCCTGCTCCCACGATGACGAAGGTGAGCCAGGCCCGCCGCTGCACAGGATCGACAAGGCGCTCCGCGACTTCAAAGGCGTACAGAATCTTGTGACGGATGGTCGTTGCCTCTTCCACGCTCTTCAGGCTTGGGGCCCACTGCCGCCAATTGTCATGGCCGTAATACGAGCTCTGCGTGCCCACTGCGACGATCAGCGCGTCGCATTCAAACTGAGCGCCGTCAGCGAGGCGCACGCTCTTCGACGTTGGATCGATATCAACGACGTCGCCAAGCAGAACCCGAGCGTTCTTCTGTCGGCTAAGAACGCTGCGCAGCGGGGCCGCGATCTCACCGGGTGACAGCGAACCGGTGGCAACCTGGTACAGCAACGGCTGAAACAGGTGATAATTGCGCCGATCGATAAGTGTGACGTCCACGGGCGCGCGTTTGAGTGCTCTTGCCGCACGGAGACCGCCAAAACCACCACCGATGATAACAACCCGCTCTTTCATGGGTCCCCGTCTTGTCGTCAGCTTCGCGGCTCCCTTTGAGTAGCCGCCGGATCGACGCCTGCGAGCAGCGCCACCACGGAGCGCGGCTCCGCGCGATAGCGATGGCCGGGAACCACGGGAGCCCGCTCCCAGTGTCCCGCGAAGGACATCAACCTCGGCAGGTCGACAATATCGTGCGGGGAATCGAGGAAGGTGTCGATCCATCGGTGCCATGGATGTGGACCGCCATTGGCGACCGGCGGGAGCTCGAACTCGAGCGGCTCCCAGTACGCGTTGAGGATCACGTGTAAGAACACTCGTTCCGTCGTGAGCCTTGCGGTGAGCGCCACGCTGTGGGAACCGTGGCTCCAGTCGGGTTGATGCAGTCTCACGCCATGCCAGGTGATGTCGGCCTGCTGGATCAGCTGATTCAGGGCCACCCGTAGCCGCTCGGGCTCTTCATCTCGCAACACCCGGCGAGCATTGAGCAAGGTCACGAACCGGTGCACATCGGCCCGCTTCGCGAGCAGCGTCCAGTCGAACCAGCTGGTCTCGTTATCCTGACAATAGGCGTTGTTGTTGCCGCCCTGCGTGCGTCGGACCTCGTCGCCCATCAGCATCATCGGCATCCCCGCGGATAGCATCGTCACAGTGAAGAAGTTCTTCACCTCTCGCGTTCGCAGCTTGTCGACCGCGGGATCCTCCGTCGGGCCTTCCACTCCACTGTTCCAGCTTCGGTTGTCGTCAGTGCCGTCGCGGTTGTCCTCGCCGTTCGCCTCGTTGTGTTTGCGGTTGTAGGAGACGAGATCGTTCAGGGTGAAACCATCGTGAGACGTCACGAAGTTGACGCTTTCCTCCGGCTCGCGCTGCTTGTGGCCGTAAAGCGACGGGCTCCCGATCAAGCGGTCGACAAACCCCTCGATCGAGCCTTCTTCGCCGCGGAAGAAGCTGCGGACATCATCGCGGAAGCGTCCATTCCATTCCTTCCAGCTGTCCCCGATGAAGCTGCCCACCTGGTACAGGCCGGCCGCATCCCACGCTTCGGCGATGAGCTTCGTCCCCGCCAGCGCCGGCTCCGATTCGATGTCCCACAGCACCGGTGGGTTCGGGATTACTTGGCCCGACGGGCCGCGCGCCAGGATCGACGCAAGGTCGAACCGGAACCCGTCGACATGCATCGCCTCCACCCAGTAGCGGAGACTGTCCACAATCATCCGACGGACGATCGGATGATTGGTGTTGAGCGTATTTCCTGTGCCGCTGTAATTGGCGTAGCGCGAGCGATCCTCTTCGAGGATGTAGTAGGTCGGGTTGTCCAGTCCGCGGAAGCTCAGCGTCGGCCCGCGGTGGTCGCCCTCGGTCGTGTGATTGAAGACCACGTCGAGAATGACCTCGATCCCCGCCCGGTGCAGCGCCTTCACCATGTCCCGAAACTCGTTGACCGAAGCGAGCGGATCCCGACCGGAGCTGTAGCCCTGGTGCGGCGCAAAAAACGAGATCGGTGAATAGCCCCAGTAGTTGACCAGCCCGGGCGGGGAGTCCTGGGCGTCGAACTGGAACACCGGCAGCAGTTCGACGGCGGTGATCCCGAGTTTCTGGAGATATGGAATTTTCTCGATCACACCGGCATACGTCCCACGCCTTTGTTGCGAAACCCCCGAACTGGGATGGCGCGTGAACCCCCTTACGTGCATCTCGTAAATGATGGTCTGCGACGAGGGCCGTTGCAGCGGGGCGTCGCCCTCCCAGTCGTACGCAGAGACGTCGGCCACCACGCTCTTCATCGCCGTTGCGGCGTTGTCGGTTTTCAGCCGCGCTGCATCACGGCTGTAGTTCTTCGGAACAACGACACATCGGCCATAGGGATCGAGGAGCACTTTGGTGGGGTCAAAACGCATTCCGTTCGCGGGGTCCCAGCCTCCGTGCACGCGATAGCCGTACATCTGGCCCGGCCCCACGCCCGATACGAAAACGTGCCAGTAGTGGTACGTACGGTTCGCCGCGGGGTCGACCGCGATCACGCGGCTCGGGCGTGAATCGTCTTCCCCGTCAAAGAGCAGCAACTCCACGCCGGACGCTCCGCGCGAGAAGACGCTGAAATTGACGCCGCCCGGACAGAGCGTCGCTCCCAGAGGCGCGCTTCGTCCCGTGCTATCTTCTTTCAAGCCAAACCCCCCGTGATCAGTGGCGATCCCCACGTGCATGCTGGTTTATCCGCGCTCTGGCATCAGCGCCGTGATGGCTCCCGGTCCCGAGCGTGCGGCCGCCTCGCGGTCGGCCAGCACGCAGGCCTGGTCCTGACGGACCCGCCCGGCCGGAATCGACCGATCGCCTCCACACAGGCGCGCGACCATCTCCGCCTTCTCGGCCCCGGTGACCAGCCAGAGTATGCGCCGCGAGCGATTGAGCATTGGATAGGTCAAGGTCATCCGGCGTCGACCTTGATAGAACCCGGTGACCGCGACGTCTGATTCGGTCTCGTCGAGCACCGGATCGCCGGGCACCAGCGACGCGGTGTGCCCGTCGGGCCCAAGGCCCAAATGAGCGAGATCGAGCACGGCGGGAGAGCCCGCAATCTGCCGGAGCGTCTGCGCGTATCGCCCGCTCGCGGCTTTCAGATCAACCCATTCGACGGGCATGGCATGCACCTGCTCGGGGCGTAGTGGACAATGCGCGAGCAGGCTCTCGCGCAGGTGGGTCAGGTTTCGGTCGGGGTCTCCGAGCGGCGCCACGCGCTCGTCCACCTGGACGACGTGCACACCGGCCCATGGCATCGCTTCATCGGCCAGCGCACGCAGCATCGTCCACGGGGTGTGGCCCCCGCTGATCGCCACGATGAAGCGACCACGTGCGGCGACGGCCGCGCGCGCCTCCGCGGCGGTGAATCCGGCGCCCGCTCGCGCGACTGCATCGGCATCGGCCAGTGCTTGGATCCTCATGGCAACCTGGACGCGGCGAAGATGCTCTGAATCGATGCATCCAGCCGGGCGTTGAATTCAGTATCGGATTGCTGGGCCGATAGTCCCTCGACCAGCGCCCGCGAAAAGCTCGCCACGACGCCGCGATTCCTTCGCAAGCGCCTGTTGCCTTCTTCCTGTGAATAACCTCCCGACAGCGCAAGCACCCTCACGACCTTGGGATGGTTGACGAATTCGGCGTACAGGGCGTCCTTTTCCGGCAAGGTGAGCTTGAGCATGACCAGTTGACCTGCCGGCAGTGCGTCGAGCTCCGCGAGGATGGCTGCTTTGAGCAACTCTTCGGCCTTGGTTTTTTCCGGGGAGTGAATGTCCACTTCCGCCTCGACGATCGGCACGAGGCCCGCGGCGATGATCTGCCGAGCTGCTTCGAACTGCTGGGTCACGATGTCCTTGATGCCCGCTCCGTTGGCCTGCTTGACGAACGAGCGCATCTTGGTTCCGAAGATTCGCTTCGCCCTGGCCTTGTCGAGCAGCGCCGCAAGCGCGGGGATCGGCTTCATCAGCTGGACACCGCGGCTCTCCGCTGCCAGGCCCTGGTCGACCTTGAGAAATGGCACGACCCGTTTCACGCTCCACAGATAGTCCGCGGTGGGCCTTCCTTCGATGTCCCTGTCCACGGTGTTCTCGAACAGGATGGCGCCGATGATCCGCTCCCCAGTGAAGACCGGGCTGGTCATAATGCGCGCTCGCATTCGATGCACGATCGCAAACATCTGCTCTTCGTTGGACCACGCATCTTCCTTAATTCCGTACGCGCGCAACGCGTGGGGCGTGCTGCCGCCGCTTTGATCCAGCGCCGCAATGAACCCTGGATGGGTCCTCATCTTCTCCAGCTGTTCTTCGAACTCGCGCCTCATCGAACGGCGTCCCCTTTCACGTCTTGCTCCCAGAGGCGAAAACCCCCGAGAAACGCGTCGGCGTTGTCGCCGGCCCGGCAACCAGGCGGCAGTGTGTCCAGTTTGTGAACGTTTCCGCCCCCGAGAACGACGTCCTCGGGCTGGAGTGCAGCGATCAGACGACTAACGACGTCATCGACATCGCGCCGCCATCGCGTCAGCCCGTGCTCCCGCAACCCGCGCAGCCCGACGTACTCTTCGAAGGTTCCATTCCGGTACGGCAGGTGGCCCAACTCCATCGGCTCCACCATGCCGTCGACGATCAGGGTCGAGCCCAGACCGGTTCCCAGGCCGAGAAAGAGCATCTTGCCGCCCCGGTAGCTGCCCAGCGCTTGCATCGCGGCATCATTGACGACCTTGACCGGGCATCCGAAGGCAGTCCGATAGCCGAATCCGACCCAGCCTGAGCCGAGGTGACGCGGCTCCACAACCGGACAACCATGCAGCACCGGGCCCGGATAGCCGATCGACACCGCGTCGTATTTCCAGCCCGCAGCGACGGTCTTGACTCCGGAAACCATCTGCTCGGCCGTGAGCGTCGGCCCAGAGGGAAACTTCCGACGTGCGTCCTGTCCTGTGGCGAGAATCTTCACGTGAGTCCCGCCGACGTCCACGACCAGCACGCGCATGGCGCTCAGCTCGCCTTGTCCAGGGCCGGCGTTTCCAGACCAGCCGACCGAGCCGACGCGTCGGTCAACTCTCGCAGCGACTGGAAGGCTGGGTCTGACAGCATGTCGTCGGTGCAGCGCCAGCGCCAGTTACCTTCGGCGGTCCCGGGCTGGTTCATCCGAGCTTCCTTGCCCAGGTTGAGAACGTCCTGCAACGGAGCGATCGCGAGCGCAGCGACCGACGACCACGCCAGACGCAACAAGGCGGGAGCGGCCTCCGCGCTGGTGCCTGCCGCGCGCTTCACGGAGCGCCACAGGTTTCGTCGCTCGGCGTCGGGCAGGTCCTCATACCATCCACGTGTCGTCGGATTGTCGTGAGTGCCCGTGTAGACGACCGTGTTGGGGACGTAGTTGTCAGGCAGATGCGGGTTGTCGGAATGGCTGTCGAAGGCGAACTGCAAAACGCGCGCGCCGGGGAGGTGAAACGCGTCGCGAAGCGCGCCAACGTCAGGCGTGATGATCCCCAGGTCCTCGGCGAGGAACGGCAGCGCGCCCAAGGCGTTCTGCACCTCGCCGAAGAAGTCGGCGCCCGGGCCCGGCACCCAGTGACCGGACTGCGCGGTCGGCGCCTCGGCCGGGATGTGCCACGCGGCGGCGAATCCTCGGAAGTGATCCAGGCGGATCGCGTCGACGTGAGCCAGCAAGGCCCGCAGGCGGTCGATCCACCAGCGGTAACCGCGCGCAGCGAGCGCGTCCCAGTCATAGATCGGATTGCCCCACCGCTGTCCTTGCGAGCTGAAATAGTCGGGCGGCACACCGGCGACGACGCGCGGCCGGTGCTGCGCGTCCAGCACAAACAGCTCCGGGTGGGCCCACACATCGCTCGAGTCCGGGGAAACGAAGAAGGGAAGATCACCGATCAAGCGCACGCCTCTGGCACGCGCGTGGGCCGTCAGCCGTGCCCCTTGACGGGAGAACAGGAACTGAGCAAATCGAACCTGCTCGATCTGGCTCGCCAGATCTCGCCGCGCCTGGTCGAGCGCGGCCGGCGTGCGGCGGACGAGCTCTTCCGGCCACTGTAGATACGAGGCGCCGCCGTACCTGTCCTTGAGCGCGTGGAACAATGCATAGTCGTCGAGCCAGTGGGCCTGGACCTGGCCGAAGTGCTCAAACGGCAGGCGCAAATCCGAGCGGGCGCCGGTGCTGAAGTTCCTCCATGCGGTCCCGAGCATGGCGTACTTGAATCGCTTGACGGCGTCGTAATCGACGGCCGTGACCGAAAACGAGCGGCCCGCGCAGTCGCTCGCGCGCAACAGCCCATCCTCGATCAGCCAGTCGGGACTGATCAGCAGCGGGTTGGCGGCAAACGACGACAGGGACTGGTATGGCGAATCGCCATAGCCGGTGGGACCCAACGGCAGCGCCTGCCACCAGCGTTGCCCCGCCTCGTGAAGCCGGTCGACCCACGCCACGGCCGCCGGACCCACATCGCCAATCCCGTACGGCGAGGGCAGCGACGTGACGTGCAGCAGGATGCCGGAAGCTCGGTACTCTGCGGGGAATGGAGGCAGACTCATCGCCATGCTTTCTCTCGTTCCGCCGGCACCCGCGCCTGGCTGATGCGTCGTTCCTGAGGCATCTCGCCCCAGAGGTGGATCACCGGCTCGGACCGATCATGTTCGTACCCCACCGCACTGAGACTGGCCGTTCCAAGCACGAGGTACCTGCCCGCCCCCGGGTCGAGCCCGAGCCAGCGCGCGGCCAACACTCGGAGAAAGTGTCCGCTCGAAAAGAGCAGGACCTTCCCTTCGATCGCCCGCACCCGGCCTACCACCCGGTCGGCCCGTGCTCCGATCTGATCCGGCGACTCCCCTCCCGGGCAGCCGTCGCGGAACAACTGCCAGTCCGGACGCTCGGCGCGAATGTCAGCGCTGGTGCGACCTTCATACGCGCCGTAGTTCCATTCGAAGAGATCAGGCTCGACTTCGGCCACGGAGCCGAAGCTAGCCAGCTCGCAGGTTCGAACCGCCCGCTGCAAGGGGCTCGTGAGCACCGCGGCGAACGTCAATCCCTCGAGCCGCTGTCCGAGCCGGACGGCCTCGGCTTCGCCCCGCGCAGTCAACGGCAGGTCGGTCACTCCCGTGTGCTGACCAGAGATGGTCCAGGCCGTCTCGCCATGCCTCGCCAGGTACTCGACCGGAAGCGCGTCGCTCATGTCGCAGCGCTTTGCACCGGCCGTGCCGAGCCGCGGTCGCCTTCGAAGGGGCCGCGAGGAGTGATTGCTTCGGCGCACGACAGCGCCGGGAATCCGGCGCTCGTGTCTGGGTTTCCGACAGTTACTCCCTTCCGATCCACCTGGTCGCCTGTCCAATGACGCCTGCCGTGAAACCTCGCGTTCAACCCGCCAAATCTGATTTGGCGCGCCGTTCCCTTGCCCGTCGCACAGCTGGGAAACCGAACCAAAGCCAACTGAACATGGCGGCGCTGATCAACGAGAGAACTACTGCAGCAACCTTGCCGAAGAGAATGTTGCCCATCACGAAGATCGTGCTGCTCATAGCGAGCGCCAATAATGCTCCGCCCAGGATTGCAAACCGGTTGAAGCTGGCGAGCATCTGGTGTCGGTGGCCGACCTGAAACCGCCAGTGCAACCTGTGATAGACCGCCGGCGCCATGAGCAGAGCCGAAGAGACAGCGCAGCTCGCGAAGCCGACAAAGTAGACAAATCGCTGCAGGGCGCTGGCTGCGTCGAACTTGTTGCTGAATGGAATGCTGAGCATGAAAGCAAACAAAATCTGTACGCCCGGCATCATTACGCGCAGCTCGGTCATGAACAGAGCGAGCTCGCGATCGAAATCGAATTGATCCGTCGTGGGAAATTCTCCGTTCACGGGATTCCTTAGATAGCACTACAGGCGTTGAATGGCTTGAGCCGTCGAGGGCTGTGTAGTTTCAGCGGCGGATCCTGCGAGGCCATGCATCGTGGGCATCTGCGATGCACGCCTATCGTAGTAACGCGAATGCCCAAAGATACGTATGCGACCGAGTCGGCAGGAGCCGCTCGGCATAGATTTCGTAAAGCCGGGAGCGGCGCTCGTGTCTGGCTTTCCGACAGTTACTCCCTTCCGATCCACCGAGGCGTAGCCTATTCGCGGTCGTCCTTCACCGCGGAGAGCTTCGCGACGGATGAGGCCACCGCACCTGGGCTGGGTGCCGCGTCCACCAACTCGACTCCGCGCATCTCGAGCCCCGCCTCCGAGAGCACACGCATCAAGCTTGCGCGCGGAGGCCCGTCATCGGGGGCAGGCAAGGGCCACATTTCCCATGCGCCGTCGCCCCCGGAGATTCGGTAGCGAAGACTTGGCAGGGCGAACTCTAGCGTCGAGAAGGCCGCGGGCTTGGTTACCATCAAATTCGCGAAACGCTCGCCAGTTTCACTATCCATTAACGACTCGCCCAGTGAGTCGTAAAAAACCATCAGCGCGGAACCATCGCTCGACCAGTTAAGCCCTTGAGCCACCGAGGAGAAATTGCGCACTTGCCAGATTGGCCGCGATCGACCAATGTCCCAGACACCGATCGCCGCCAAGCTGACAACCGCGATCCGCGCGCCGTCATAACTGAAGATAGCGTCCAGGACCGCGTCGTCCAGCTGGAGCTCCGCATCGCTCAGATCGCCAACTCGATGAACAAAGATCGATCGGCCGCGAGTCCACAGCACCCGCTGGCCATCCTCGGAGATGCTTATCACTTGCGAGTTGGCCACGCGCGACGACTCGCTCCAAATTGACCTTTTCTGCGCGACGTCCCACAGCTCAAGATGCGTCTCATTGTCAAGACGCGTCTCATTCAGGGTGAGAAGACGAGTCCCGTCTGCGGAAAGTCTGATCAGAAGACACTTCTCGCATTCGAGATGCCAAAGTCTGGCACCGGTGCTGACATCGAGGATGCCTACTCCGCTCGAGTCGGTTACGGCGATCCGACGGCCATCGGCCGAGATCATGCCATCCCCGCGCACGCCCAAAGCTCCGGAGTGCAGCTTCGAGCCGTTCTCATCCCAGACTTCGTATCGGGATGAATAGAAACCAGAGTGCACTACAATGAAGCGGCCGCCATCGCGGGATGTTTGGAACCACATCGCACGACTTCCTGTAACGGAACGCGCTGGTGCAAGAGGGCGGACATCCCAGGCGGTCAAACTCGAGCCGTTGAGCAGCCCGGAGACGATCAGCCGGTCGCTGGAGGGCGAGAAAGTAAAGCTTGGCGCTCCAGGGGCAAAACTGAACGAAGAGACGACGGTCCGTGTCCGCAGGTCTACCAGGTCCGCTTGATTCGACGTAAGCCTTGCGGTGACCAGCAGGTGGCCATCGGGTGAGACGTTGTTTCCCCGACCCCGGACGTGTTGCCAGCCACTGCCGCCTCGTCCAGGAATCGCGACGGCGAAGTCACCCTCCGGTCCGCCGAAAACCTGGATCGCGCGCGCGCGGATGACGGCCAGCCCGTGCGCAGTGAAAATCAACTCGCTGGCGTCTGGAATCGGCCGGCTCGCGAGCTCTTCTCTTCGAGTGAGGTCCCAGAAACGCACGACGCCGTTGCTGTCTTGAAAGGCGACCCGCTGGCCGTCGTCGGAAACGGAACAAAGAGCTCTCGGGCCGAGCTTCGGGGAAAGCACGAGGGGCTCGGTGGGTCCGCCGCTCGTGACAAGACCCTCGGCTGTGAACACAACGGGTGGCGGAACGGGTCCTGACCAGCATGGAAGGACTTCGCCAAGTAAGAACGAGCCGACCACACGTCCAGTCGCAGCGTCGAGGTAAACTCTTTGCTGGCCGAAGTTGAGTTGAATTTGACCGGTCGGGAGAATGGCCGACGACGTTCGTGTTGGTGGTGCGGCGGGCTGAAATCGCCACAGCTCGCGCCCGGTGTCCAGTTCTCGTCCGATCACGAAGGGGGTTTCGATTGCCAGCGCTAACGCCCGCCCGTCCTTTAGAAAGCCCACGTCAACCACGGACTGATCAGGCCCACGACGGGCGAAGAGCCGATGCGGCATGCGTTGCCGAGCGAGTGCATAACCCCAGCGGGATTCACGCGAATCGTGCTCAATGCGAGAAGCAGCATAGTACCCGGCAGCCCGACCCCAATCGGAGCTCCGTTCGGCCTCCCGTGCTCGTTCCAGGAACGACGCCGCAAGATTCACCCGCGCGAAGTGGAGCTGGTAAGCGATAGCGACGGAAGACGCAGCAAGGACTAACAGAGTGGCCGCGGTTGCCGCCGCGAGCGCGCGGTGACCGGCGACGAATTTCTGCACCAGTTCCCACGCCCCATATTGGTAGGCGGCAACTCGCCCGCCGGCTCGATACTCGGAGAGCTCCTTCGAAAGCAATTCGGCGCTCCGGTATCTATCTGGTGGCGCGTTAGACAGCGCACGCTCGCACACGGCGGCTAGCTCGACCGGAGCGTCCGGACAAACGGTTCGGACCCGGGCGTAACGTCCGGAAAGGACGTTTTCGATCATCTGCTGCGATGAGGCTCCTTCGAAGGGAACGCGAGCGGCAAGCAGCTCGTACAGGATCACCCCCAGACTGAAGACGTCGCTACGCTCGTCGATCTCGCTCAGCGCTCCACGCGCCTGTTCCGGGCTCATGTAGGCCGGCGTCCCTAGGGCGGCCCCGTACACCGAGAGCCCCGCCTCGGAGCCCGGCACCCAGGTATCCACCTCCTCGGCCTCGCCACGTTTCTTGGCCAGTCCCCAATCCACCACGACCGTCTCGCCAAAGGCGCCAATCATGATGTTCGAAGGTTTGAGGTCGCGATGAATGACACCGCGCGAGTGCGCGTACGCGACCGCATCGCACGCGTCAATCAGGTGGGGCAGGAGCTCGAGGCGCTGCCGGAGTGACTCGCAGCGCGCGAACCGCGCCTTTAGCGTCTCACCCAGGATTAGCTCCTGGGCACAGAAAAGAGTGCCGTCGGCGCGACGGGCGAGCTCGTACACCGCGACAATACCCGGATGGTTGAGCTGGGCAGTCAGCCTCGCCTCGCGCAGGAAGCGTCTCCAGGCGGTACTCTCACTCGGACTCGAATGGGGCGATTCAGCAGGCGCGAGGAGCTCCTTCAACGCCACCTCGCGGCCCACGAACTCGTCCACCGCTCGTCGGACGACCGACTGTCCGCCGCGGCCCAATTCCCCGAGGCGCGTGTACTGTCCCTCCCTCTCCGCAGGGACAGTCCTATCCTGGTCCGCCGTCGCGGCGCGTTCTGGACTCGTCGAGCTGACCGCAGTACCGAACGTTCGAGAAACGGCCGCGGCTCCGCCCAGCGACGCTAGAACATCTGCTGCATTGCCCTGCCGGGCCGCGAGGGCCTCATTTGCCAGCGCCTCCAGCAGTTCACGACGCGCCGATGTCAGCGCACCGGTCTCTTGGAGGTGTGTCAAGAGCGACCGCGGGTCGCTCCCAATCAGACGGGCCGCAGCGGCTTCCATCACCTGCTTCGGAGTGACGAAGCCCGCCTGCGTCGCTAGCACGCCCACGATCAGGTCGCGATCCTGCATGCGCTTCTTACTCTCCCACGTCACCGTCTTGGGAGTCAGCCCAATCGGTAGGCCGCGGCGTCAACAACACGCGTCGGTAGTGCGTGGCCTGGACCCGCATCTACTTAAGTCTTGCGTACTCTGCTTTGGCATCGAGAAGGATGGGAATGTCAGGATCAGCGTCCTTCCAGAGCGCAAGAAAGTTCTCGTAGGCGCGGCGGCTCTGTGCGGCATCGCCCGCTTGCGCCTGTCGTGTGCTGCCCGTCTCTCTTGCACTCTCCTCCACGGACGGCTCCAGGAACGCTCCCGCTTCGTTATAGGAGCGGATGAGCGGCTCCGCCTCGCGCCGCAAGGTCGGGCCCTCCGTACCCACCCACTGTTTGGCCGAAGGCATCCGTGACTCGACGGGAGAAGTCAATACTCCCAGTGAACCTTCACGAACTGCCCCGCTCCGTTTTCATTCACCTTTCAGGAGCCCTGGGGGACGTCGATACGCAGCTCGACGCGGCGGTTTGCCGCGCGGCCGTCGGGGGTCGAGTTGTCGGCGATGGGATTGGCCGCGCCCGCTCCTTCGACGAGCATCTGCCGCTGGCTGACGCCGCGGCTTGCCAAAACGTCCCGCACCGCCTCGGCCCGGCGTAGCGATAGCTCCTCGTCGTACGCAGCCGATCCGGTGGAGTCAGTGTGGCCAACGATGCGGATCCGGTCCTTCGGGTATTTGGCGAGGATGTCGCCGAGCTTGGCGATCTGCTCCACTGCCGCCGGCCTGAGCACCGCGCTGTTGCTGCTGAAGAGCAGCGACGACTTGAGGTCCACCAGGATGCCGTCTTCGGTGCGCTTGGCGTTCGCAACCTCTTGAAGCTCCTGCTGCTGTTTGTCGAGGTAATTGCCGATCGCGCCACCCGCGAGACCGCCGACCACTGCACCAATGGCCGCTCCCTCCCATCCGCCGGCGAGCGCGCCGACGCCCGCACCGACCGCCGCGCCACCGCCCGCGCCGATCGCGGTGCCTTTGCCGGGCGTGGCGCACGCGGCGAGAGCTGCTACCAAAACCACCAACACAAAGGACTTTCGCATCAAGATCCCTTCCACTGGCGCGTCATCTTCTTTGTCTTCAATCTCATGACTTTGTTCTTGTAAGTCCGTTACAGGGTGCCTGCTCATCGCTAGTCGTCTCGTCAGCACCACGGAGTCGGGTCTCGTATCTCCGGACTGACGGCTCTGCGAGGATGAGCTGAACCGGGAGATGGTGGACGGGAGGAGACTTGCAGGATACTCGGGGGGAAGAACGCTGACCTCATCCAACTGCCGAGCGTTGCGTATTCCATGATGCCGTCCAATTGTTGAGTACCTTCGTCGACGTGTATCGATAAACTCCGGGATGCCACGAAAACGATGCCCAAAACTCGAAGTCGATCGCAGCGGCGATCACTCCTTCGACGTCACTACTACCCGGAGCCATCATGTCCATGCAGATTCTTGTCCCGGTCGCCCTCCTTGCCGTCGCTCGAGGACAAGCGTCGGTGACACCCGCAACCGAGCATGAAGCCAGTGAGATCGTGAAGCGGGCTCAAATGTTGTTCGATGCACTGGCTCCCGGCGACGTCACCCTCTGGAGGGACGCCCTGACCGAGGGCGCGGTTCTCATCGACGAGTTCGGCCGTAGGCAGACGAAGGCAGAGGCACTGCGGGAGATGCGGCCGCTCCCGGCCGGCTTCTCGGGCAGCATCGAGGTCCGGCACCCCAACGTGCAGTTCTATCCCTCGACGGCCGTTCTCGACTGCGAGATGTTCGAGCAGGAGAAGGTCTTCGATCAGCAGCTAACAGTCCGATATCTCGCGACCCTCGTGTTCGTGCGCCAAGGCCGCGACTGGAAGCTGGCAGCGATGGAGACGGTCACCCTGCCGACACCACCACCGCGTCTCGAGATCGGCGACCTGCCAGTCTCCGACTATCCGGGCACCTACACCTACGGGCCAGGGCGCAGGTTCATCGTCGAGGTCGAGGGTCGCGAGCTGAAGTTCCGCACCCGTTCCGACGGGCGCGCAACACTGCTTGAGCCGCTCGCGAAGGATGTCTTCATGGACGCCGGGGAGGAGCGCAACCTCTTCCTCTTTCGACGCGACGAGCGGGGCCGCGTCACGTCGCTCATCGAACGGCGAAAGTTCAACGATCTGCACATGCGCCGCGTGGAGAACGAGAAATAAACGCGCCTATTGGGTCACAGGTCCAACGCTCGGCCATTCAGGCGAGCGGTTGTCTTAACCGGGATGGGCTTGCGGAGCGTTTGCTCGGCGTGGCAGCCGCGCTCGGCGTGCGCGATCAGTTTCTTCACCTGCTCAGCGGGCGCGGGGCTCAGGATCGTGACGACGAACGCCACTTCCTCGAAGGCGGCTCCCGGCCCTTCGAGACCAAGCTTGTCGGCGACGTCGAAGCTGCACCGCACGTCCACCTCCGCATCCTCGATCGGCACATCGTATAGAGGCGCGAACCGCGCCAGCTGTGTAAGCAGTCAAAACGCTGCTCCTATCAGGAAATAGTCGAGGGGCGCCGGGCCGCGGTTCTTCCCGCCTCGCTCCGGGGGCTCATCGCATTCGACGCGATGCCCGCGAACCCGCCCCTCCAGGTGGACATCCTCGAGGATTCGCGCCACCGCCCGAAAGCTGATCTTCTTCCCCGCCGGCCCGCTAGCGACCGAAGAGCGGAATTTCTCATACTCCAACCGCATCCGCTCCAAGTTCACGCGGCTCTTGATCTCATCTGTCATCGTGACTTGCCTTTGCTTCGAATCGGGTTGGACTTCCCCTGGGAATTCGATCCAGCGCTGCGCATCAATAGCTCAAAGGGGACTGTCTGGCACTGGAGGCGCGGCACTCCCATGCAATGGTCCGCGCATGGACGCGTATGGCCTTCGATAGTAGGGAATTCCTTGGGAGGGTGGTCCATGTTCCGCTTGAGCTTGGCTAGTGTTGTTTCTCTCGCTTTGGCTGTTTCCACTCCGGCGCTCGGTGCAGACGCCGGTACCCCGTCGGGGCCGCCTGGCCTTCGCGGCGATTTACTCATGTCGCTCGCTTGGGTTGAAGGGCAGACGGTTTCTCTAGAGCAGGCAATGCCGCAGGCGAAATTCACGTGGCGGCCGGCGAAAGGCGTTCGGTCGCTCTCGGAGCTGTATCTCCACATCGCCGGATCAATTTACTTTTTCACGGGTAAGCTCGGTCGTGAGGTTCCGGCTGATGTCCAGGAGCTGATGAACGCGAAAAAGTGGGAGTCGCAGACGACGAAGAAGGACGAAATCAAGACCATTCTCACGACCGCGTTCGCCCACCTGCGAAACGCCATCCTCGAGACGGACGACGCGACCCTAGACAAGCAGTATAGCCTAATGGGCCGGGAAGTGTCCGGGCGCCTCCTCTTAATAGGACCGCAATTCCACAGTGCGGAGCATCTCGGCCAGGCCATCGCGTACGCACGCATCAACGGCGTGGCGCCTCCCTGGAGCAAAGGTAAGGCCGAGAACTAAGTACAGCGTATTTCTGATTAGACCCCCCTTGACCGCTCGGCGCTAGGGTGCACCGAGGTGCTCCGGACCTCGATCGCGGTAAGGTCTATATCCCCGCTGCAGCCCGGACTCCCTCGAGCGTGAGGATGCCACGGACTTTGACTAGAACCGGATCCATGCTGAGGTTCAACGAGGAAGCTGCTCGCCGCACCGAGGCCATCTACTCCACGCCAGACGTGGTCGACCAACGGCGTTGGACAAGAGGCGCCCTGGCTCTACGCCCGGCCGAGAGGATCCTGGACATCGGATCCGGGCCCGGTTTTCTCGCAGCCGAAATGATGAGCGAAGTTGGGCCGTCCGGACAGATCTCCGGCATCGACGTCAGCGAGCACATGCTCGCGATGGCCCGCGAGCGATGCTCTAGACTGGGTGCTGCTCCCACAGTCGACTTCCAGCTGGCGGACGCCACCAAGCTTCCCTTTCCCGACGGAAGTTTCGACGCTGTGGTCTCGACTCAAGTCTATGAATACGTTGCGGACGTTGACGCGGCCCTCGAAGAAGCTCGTCGTGTATTAAGAGCCGGTGGGCGCCTCCTCGTGGTGGACACCGACTGGGACTCCATCGTCTGGCACGGGGCTAACCCAGCCCTGGCCGCTCGGGTCCTCAAGGCCTGGGAGGAGCACCTCGCGCATGCCCACCTGCCGGGAACCCTCCTGGACCGTCTGCGCCGGCATGGGTTCGTGCCGCAGAAACTAGACACGTACGTCGTGCTCAATCCAGCCTGCGACGAGAATACCTACAGCTACGGCCTGATTGGGCTGGTTAGGAACTTTGTGCCGGGCCGGCAAAGCATCACCGGTCAGGACGCAGAGGCTTGGGCCGAGCAGCTGCGCCGGGCCGGCGAAGCCGGTCGCTACTTCTTCAGCCTCAACCGCTATCTCTTCCTCGCGGTCAACCCGCCAGCTGTCTGAGGCGGGACGTGTGAGCGGCTGTGAACGGCTCCCACTCCGAAATGCTTGACTTGAAGTATCTCGATATTAAGATACTTCGCAAGGAGGAACGCCGCGACGCGACGAGAAACGTCCGATGCTTCGGGCACTCATCTGTGGCTGGTCGTGATGAAGGCGCATCGAGCGCTCGAGCGGCTAGCGATTCGGAGCATCGAGTCGTCCGAGGTGGGTCTTTCGGACTTTGGTGTCATGGAAATGCTTCTTCACAAAGGGCCGCAGCCGGTCAACGAGATCGGCCGGCGCATCGGGCTCACCAGTGGTGCCATCACTGCCGCGGTGGATCGACTCGAGTCGTGCGGGTTCGTCGCCCGGGAGGCTCACCCGAGTGATCGCAGGGCTCGGGTTGTCCGGTTGACAGCACGGGGAAGGGAGCAGGCGGCCAAGGTATTCGCCGGTCACAAGAAGGCGATGGACTCAGCCGCGAGTGGGCTCTCGAAAAGCGAGCGCACGGCACTCATTCAGTTGCTCAAAAAACTCGGTGCTTCTGCCGAGGAAAAGGCAAAACCACAAACTTCGGAGAGGTAAGTCATGTTGTCGCGTCAGATTCAGAATCCCGTCCGTGAAATCGTCTACCGCACGCGTGGACACACACAGGGGGCCATCACTCGACTGGTGAGTCCCTCCGACTTGGGCGAGTTGATCAAGCCCTTCGTTTTCCTGGACCTCGCCGCCTTCGACGGCCGATTTGCAAGCCCCATGGGCTTCGCTTGGCACCCCCATTCCGGCATCGCCACGGTGACGGTGATGCTCGAGGGGGCCGTGCACTACGCGGAGACGACCGGGAACGAAGGTGTGCTGCCGACAGGTGGCGTGGAGTGGATGCGGGCGAGCAACGGGGTCTGGCATACCGGCGCTCCGGAACCAGGGCGCGTGAAGGCGTTCCAGCTGTGGGTTGCCCTGCCGCCCGAGTTGGAGAACTCGCCTTACGCCAGTCACTACGTGATGCCCAAAGACGTCCCCGTCGAGGGGCCCGTGCGGGTCATTCTCGGGGCCTACGGCGACACTAGGAGTTCCATCGAGGCGCCTCCGATGACCTACCTCTCGGTGAGCTTGAAGTCCGGGGAGCGTTGGACGTACCACCCTCCGAGGGGCCACACCGTGGCGTGGGTGGCCGTGCACGAGGGCGTGCTCCGGAGCTCCTCGAGTATTCCCAGCGGGGAGATCGCAATCTTCGAGTCATCCGAAGCGTCGATTGACTTCATCGCAGAGGGCAAGACTGGGTTTGTGCTCGGGTCCGCGGCCAAGCATCCGCACGAGCTCGTCCTCGGGAACTACTCGGTGCATACCAGTGCCGAGGCACTGCGCCAGGGCGAGACGGAAATTCGTCGCATCGGTCAGCAGCTCCGCGCCAATGGAACGATTTAATGAGTTCCGGCTAGAGATCCTTAGCCACACCGACGCCGGAGAGTTGACGCTGAAGCTTCACGGGCCCTTTGACGCGACCGCCGCTGTGAGGGTCCACGATGCGATCAAAGAGCTGCCTCGAGCGGCTCGGACGCGCGTTGACTTTGCCGATAGCCAAACCATCTCGGACCACGCGCTCGTACGGTTCATCCAGCTGATACCCGCCGCCGAGAGGCGATCGGTCCAGCTGTTGGGGCTCAGCACGCACCATCAGAAGCTGCTCAGGTACCTCTGGCCCGACGCGGAGCTTCGCCCACGGATCATTGACGAGGGTTGAAGCTGTGCCGCCGCGAATGGCGCAGGCGAAATGGCCGAGCACAATCGAAGCGTTTCCGCAAGTTGAGATTCTTGTGCTCGTGTAACGCAACAGCTCTGTACGAGTCAGATCATGCGGGGAGGAGTCGCATCCACTCATGGGTCCAAGTCGCATCTGCGTCGGACCTGGTCCGCCTCGTTAAAGCCGTGCCAATGATAAGCGAATCAGTTCAACCAAGGAGACAATGCTATGCCCACCATCACGACCAAAGACGGCGTTGAGATCTTCTACAAGGACTGGGGCAAGGGTCAGCCCATCGTGTTCAGCCATGGCTGGCCGCTGTCGGCGGATGACTGGGACACGCAAATGCTGTTTTTTCTGCGTCACGGCTATCGCGTCATCGCCCATGACCGCCGCGGCCACGGCCGGTCCTCGCAAACGGGCGACGGTCACGACATGGATCATTACGCTGACGATCTTGCGGCGCTTACCGCGCGTCTCGGCCTGGAGAATGCCGTGCATATCGGTCACTCCACCGGTGGCGGCGAGGTCGCGCACTATCTAGGACGGCATGGCGAAAGCCGGGTGGCCAAGGCGGCGCTCATCAGTGCGGTGCCGCCGCTAATGGTGAAGACAGCGGCCAATCCCGGCGGCCTCCCCAAGGAAGTGTTCGACGGATTGCAAGCGCAGCTCGCGGCTAATCGCTCGCAATTCTATCGCGACCTGCCGGCGGGGCCTTTCTATGGCTTCAACCGACCGGGCGTGAAAGCCTCAGAGGCGATCATCCAGAACTGGTGGCGTCAGGGCATGATGGGCGGCGCGAAGGCACACTATGATGGCATCGTTGCGTTCTCACAGACCGATTTCACAGACGATCTCAAGAAGATCACGGTGCCCGTGCTGGTAATGCATGGGGACGACGATCAGATCGTTCCCTACGCCGATGCCGGGCCGTTGTCAGCGAAGCTACTGAAGAACGGGAAGTTGAAGACCTACAAGGGCTTCCCGCACGGCATGCCCACCACCCAAGCGGACACGATCAACGCCGACCTGCTTGCGTTCATCAAGGACTGATTGAGGCCAAATTCGAGTTGTCCAGTCCGTGCAGGTCGGCGGCGGCAGCTTGACTAGCTGTGCCGTCGGGAACCGCGACGTCCATCACTTGCCAGGGTCGTTCAGCAACCACCGTGACAATCGGGTGCGCACGCCATGCGGAACCTTTACCGCGAGGAACTCTTAAAATGGGAACCCGAAGGAGATTGCCCCGGGTATCTTCCACTGGACCGCGGTTCACCCCGAAATCGGCATAAGGGTCCATTCCTATTACTGGTCCTTAGGGCGCGTCCTACTGGATCCGCTGTTGCCGGCTCCAGGGGGGATGGCGTGGCTCAAGAAGCACGGTCCGCCCGAGCACATCATCCTCACGAACCGACTGCACTCGCGGCACAGCGCGAAACTGGTCGCCGCATTCCGGTGCACGGTCTGGGCGAACCGGAAAGGACTCCTCCACCTCGCCCCAGCGCTGAAGGCACGGCCCTTCGATCACGGCGACACGCTGCCCAGCGGCATTCGCGCTGTTGAGATCGGAGTTCTCTGCCCGGACGAATCGGCGGTCGTGATTCCGCGGGCTCGTGCCGCAGCCGTGGCCGACGGGGTGGTTCGCCGTGGCAACGGACCGCTCACGTTCGTTTCTGACCCGCTCCTGGTGGACGACCCTGGCGATGCCCCAGGCGTGAAGCGCGGGCTTAAGGCTGCCTATCTAAAGCTTGCGAATCAGCCGTGGGACCACTTGCTCATGGCGCACGGCAGTCCCTGGGTGAGCGATGGCCGCGAGGCGTTGTCCGCCTGGGCGAGGGGATGACGGACCCCCGGTCTTCGTGCTCGATGGCCGGGTTGCTTCAGACGGGATCGAGGATCCCTCTTGCTCAGCCACGGCGCTGGGACAGGCGGCGCCCATCGTCGGGGTGATGTTCACGTTGGCGCGCTCGTTGGACCGCGCGTCAACCTGTTCCTTACCGAAGCCGGTTTCATCTTCTTTACGAGAGCAGCGCTCTGACCCTCGAGTGCCAAGCCGACAACCTCACGTGAGGCTCATTCCACCGTCGACCGAGAGGACCTGGCCCGTCACCCACGTCGTGCTCGGGTCGGCGATCGCGACTACCCAGCGCGCGACCTCCTCGCTGCTGCCCATGCGCCCGAGCGGCACCTGTTTGCGGAACGCCTCCTTCACGGCAGGTAACTCCGCCGGCGGAATCTCCGACTTCTCGAAGCCGGGTGTGTCGACAGGCCCCGGCGCGATCGCGTTGACCCGGATCCCGTATGGCGCCAGCTCGAGTGCCCACGAACGCGTCAGCGACTCCACGGCCGCTTTGGTCGCACCGTAGTGTGCGCCGCCCGGAACGGGCTTGTGCCCAGCAGCGCTACTGATGTTGATGATTGTTCCGCGGCTCGCGCGCAACGCCGGCAGCGCCGCCTGCGCGACGAAGGTCGTGCCGTAAACGTTGGCCTCGAACTGACGACGGACCATCTCTTCGGTCGACTGTTCGAGAGGAGCGAACTGAAAGACGCCGGCGTTGTTGACGACCACATCGAGCCGACCCGCCTCACGCACGGCGCTCTCGACGGCAGCGCGCACCTCCTTCGAGTTGGCGACGTCGGCGCGAAGCCAACGAATGTTGGGGTGCCGAGCGCGCGCTGCCTCCAGCGCCTCCTGCCGCCGTCCAAGTCCGAACACCGTTGCACCCGCCTGCTGGAACGCCACCGCAATCGCCTCGCCGATTCCCGAGTTAGCACCCGTGACGAGGACGACCTTGCCTTCGAATGTTTTTGCCATCGCTCGCTCCTTTCCGAGGGCGTTGTTGTCGTTGTCGAACAGGTACATAACGGCGTCCCCCTGGGTTGCGGTAGCGGTGTCGGCCGTAGGAGACTTTTGCGCTGAAGTTACGAATCCATTGGTGAGGTATGGATCTCCTCGAAAAGATGGCCACGTATGTCCGCGTCGTTGAGGCCGGCAGTTTCTCGGCAGGGGCGAAGCAGCTCCGCATCTCGCCTGCCGCAGTCAGCCGCCAGATCACGACTCTTGAAGACGAGCTACGCGTCCCGCTGCTTCGACGCACAACGCGAAGGATGTCGATCACGCCTGCTGGACGCAGATACTACGAGCGCTGCCTGCGCGTTCTGCGCGAGGTCGACGACGCGCAGGCTATAGGTCGAACCGCAGCAACGGAGGGATTGCTCAGCGTCGGCGCTCCCGTCACCAGCCACCTCCGCCTCGAGGTTATCGGTTTCGATATCCAGGTGAACCCGGCTCGGATGGGTAACTTTTTGAACCATGATGATCAGCTCATCATCGCCGGTAGCCAACTCGCGGTAGTTGAGGTCATCGGATGGTTTGACTGCCTTGCCAAAGGCGCGGCTCCAAAACCGTGCGGCCTCGTCCAGGTCATCAACGTTGCAATCGATCAGAACGCTGCAAAAACGGCTGCGGTGCATAGTCTCCCCTACCGTTTGAAGGTGGTTTCCGCCCGAAAGCCATAAGCATTCCTCCCTAATCGAATCTACCGGGTTCCGCGGAATGTCTGACGCCCCCAACTCTCCCGCCTGCATCCAGCGTGAAAGATTTCACGGCGGGCGTATGGATTTCAGCCCAAATGGAGAGCCCGTGCAGGCTCGGATACATCAGCCTCCAGCAGCGCGTCGACCGACCCAACCTGCGAAAAGATGTCACAGCGCCGGGGCAGGTGGGTCGCACGATGATCGATTCCTCGTCGGCCTCGGACCAGAAAAGTTGTCATGGGCTGGGCTTCGAATCGGAACGAGAATCCAGCGTCCAATCTCGGCAAAGATGTCACTGGTCGCTCGCCAGCTCTCTGATGGCTTATCGGCCACAAAATGCGGATCGCAGAACCGAAAAAGATGTCACGGATTTTCACTCTTGTGATCCCCAAAAGATGTCATACGAACAAGGAGAGGCCTGCCACCTTCACACGGCACCAGCTCGGCGTGGATTTTGTGCAGAGATGTCACAGAACCAGACGCCCTGTAACCCTATCCGAGCCTCGAGCCTTTCCCAAAAGATGTCACGGACGTGTCGATGCAAGAACGTTTGGCACTTCAAGTGCCCGAGTGCCAAGGTCGCCGAAGATGTCACGGGGACGATCTGCGGCGAGCCCAAGGTTCAGCTTCAGCCAGACTGCACCAATCCGTTTCAGGCGGAAGGCGCCAACGCCTTCAGCCTTCTTATGCAGGCGCCTCGAACGTGAATCGTGTTCTCGATCAGCGCCGCGTGCTTGGGCGAGAGCGCAAAACTCAGCAACCAACGTGACAATCCGATGCAATCCGGTGCAATTCTGGGCAACCCGGTGAAAGGTGGTTGCCAAGTCTAGCTGCTCCCTAGGAACCACCGCACCGCTTATTGGATCAAGGCGCTTACTGTGCGTTGAAGTGCCTGTGGCGACTGTCCGAGTGCCCGGACGAACGAACGCCGCATCCGCTCGCGATTTCCAAAACCGTTCTTCCTGGCAATTTCCTCGGCCGAGAAGCGGCCGGCCTCCATCATCAGCCGCGCAGATTCCAAGCGCAGCCGTTCGATTGCCTTCGCGGGTGACCGCCCCGTTTCCTGTTTAAACAGTCGGCTGAATTGCCGCGGGCTCAGGAAGGCCGCCTTCGCCAGATCACGAACACTCAGCGGCTTGCTCAAATGTTCTCTTGCGTAAGTGAGGGCGGTCTGGACGCGATCTGATGCTGCGTCGAGGTCTAACAATGTCGAGAACTGCGACTGTCCGCCGGCGCGGCGGTGATAAACGACCAGCGCTCTGGCGACCGCACGAGCAATCTCAGCGCCAAGGTCCTTCTCCACCAAGGCGAGCGCAAGATCGATGCCGGCACTCATGCCGGCCGATGTCCATATTCGTCCGTCGTTCGTAAAGATACGATCTTCCTCGACGGCGATCTTTGGATAGCGCAACTGCATAGCTCTAGCGAACTGCCAATGCGTGGTTGCTCGTCGACCGTCGAGTAATCCTGCCTCCGCGAGAATGAGCGCACCGGTACAGATCGAAGCTATCCGTCGGCATCGATGAACAGCGGATCGAAGATAGTTTAACAACCCCGGCGTAGCCGTCGGGATGGCAATGCCACCCGCCATGAGCAGAGTGTCGAACCTGCGGCGTTTGAACGACGAAGTTTGAATCTGAGATCCCAGCGAGGTGGCAACCGGGCCGCCGTGCTCCGAGAGCAGCGTGACTTCGTATGCCGCCGACCCAAGCTTCCAGTTTGCCGTTTCGAACACACTCGTGACACCCAAGTTCATCGGAGAGAAAGCGGGAAACACGATCAAGCCAATTGTGGGCACCTGATTTCTCCTGCCGCAGGGCACACCCCTGCGTTCCGAATGTCCCAAAACGCTGCATATATGACCGTCAGCTCATCCATCACGCCACTATTTGGTGGAAGAACACACCAACCAAAAGCCACTCGGGATAACGGATGACATCCCCAAGAACAAGAAACGAAACACTTTCGGCGTCTCGCTGAGTTATGGCCGTGTGTTTTCGGAGATGAGAGACGCACACAAAGCGACTACTCAACGACTGGAGAAAACCATGAAAGTAATAGCGATCGGCACGTTGAAACCTCTTTCGCCGGAACAAAGACAGCAGTACCTGCCGAAGGAAGTCCCGGCGACGTTGCAACTCTATCTCGACGGCAAGATGGAGCAATTCTGGCTGCGGGACAAAGAGGTGGGCGTGATCTTCCTGATGAGTGTGGAGTCAGTCGACGAGGCGGACAGGCTTCTTAAAGGACTACCGCTCGGTCGAGCGAATCTGATGACCTTCGATCTGATGCCGATCGGGCCGCTTCTGCCGCTCGGTATGTTGATGAAAGCGAAATAACAACCCTAAGCCAGTCCGGTGCGAATGTCCCAAAAGGTTGCATATCCGACGGTGACGCCATCGGCTGCCGAGCTATCCAAATTGAAACTGAAAGGAGAGGTACATACCAATGAAAAGCACAGACAAAGCAATGGAAGTCTCCCCACAGACGACGAGGACCAAGTTCGATGGGGTCCTCCTCACCATACGCTCGCATAAGTCCTTCTTCGAGGTTACTCGAGCGATCGAGAAGACGTTGCAGCGCTTCCACATCCCCAAACTGATGGAATACGTGACGCACGGCGATCGCCCGGGTGTCGAAGCTTACGTCGATTCCACCTCCACGCCCTTATCAATCTTCTGGGACTTCGAACAGGGCTCCATAATGCGCCTCGCGGGAATTCCCATCGAGTCGAAGTTCTACCTGATCGGGAACGCTGTCATCGCGCGTGGCCTGTTCGAGTACACCGGTGCTGCCGGCCTGGGCGCTCCCGTGCGCGTCTGCGTTTCCCAGCGGGACGGCGAGGAGACACGGATCGACATGGACCTACCGTCGGCAGACTTCAGCAAATTCCCGGAGACGCGGCCGTCGTCTGTGCCCGCTCTGCTCGACGGCAAGCTGACAAAGGTCCTCGAGGAGGCCGCTGCCTAGGAAGGCACGATGGGATCGCGTCCGCGGCTTGTGGCTGAGAGCTTTTCTAAGCTCCCGAGCGCGCTGAACACGTGGGAGATCAGCCACCGCCGGCTAGGGCGCGGGAAGGGCGAGCCTCATTTTCCTGGCTTCGGAGTCGCGTTCGAGCCGCGCTTGGGCGAGTGGCGCCCGAGCGAGCTTGATGTGATAGGCGCCCTGTTCTTCTTCTTCCCAGGCAACGACGACCGAGTGTGCAACGATGGCGACGCGCGGCAGGCCGGAGACTCCCGGCGTGTTGGAGAGATCCGCCGCTGCGGAGAAGGTGCGGCCGCCGTTGGTTGATTGCGCGATCCAGATGTCCGGAGCCTTCGCATCCTTCGAGGTATCGAGCCAGACGGCGGCGAGGACGCCTCCCGCCGCCACGATTGCAGGTTGGCTCGAGATGCCCGGGGGCTTCGACGCATTGACCGCCTTGCCGAACTTCGCTCCCCTGTCATGCGACGACGCCACAAACACGTCGGGATGCGTCGCCCCGACGGACGAGTCGATCCACGCGATGCAAACGCTGCCGTCCCCGCCGACCGCGACGTCCGGCGTCGACGACAGGCCCGGCGTGTTGCTTGCGTCGAAGGGCTTGTCCCAGGTGTTGCCGCCGTCGAGCGAGCGGACGAACCAAATGTCGCGGTTGTCAGTCCCGTTCGTGGTATCGCTCCAAGCCACGTAGACCTCACCCTTGAAACCGCAGGCGACGGCCGGGTGGCTCGACACGCCGGGCGTTTTTGAAATGTCTTCGGCCGCCTTCCAGCTCTTTCCGTGATCGCCCGACTGCGTGTGCCAGATGTCGGGGTTGTCGGCGCCCGCGGTCGCGTCGGTCCAGACAACATGAATCGTCCCGTCCGGCGCGACGGCGACTGCCGGTTCGCTCGATACGCCCGGCGTGTTGGAGACATCGGCGGCGGTCGTCCAGGCGGCGCCAGTGTCGGTCGAGATGGCCGCCCATATGTCCGGTCGACCGGCGACCGCTGTCGTGTCGACCCACACGATCGCGAGATTCTTGCCATGCCCTCCGATGGCCGGGTCACTCGACTGTCCGGGGGTCTTCGACACCTCGACGGCCGTGCTCCAGGTGTCGCCGCCGTCCGACGAAACCGCGTGAAACACGTCCTGGACCTGCTTGCCCTTCTCTTGCGCTAGGTAGGCGAGGTGCACGACGCCGTCTTGATCGACGACGACGCCCGGATGGCGCGTCTGCTCGTTAGGATGGAACACGACGGGACGCTGACCTGCGACCGCGCCGGCTGCGAGCAGCGACGCGACTGTCGAAAACACGTGCAACATTACTTCCTCCTGGAGCGCGCAAAGGCGCCGGACTTGTTGTTGCATGAGGTCGACGGCAACGGCCATGCCAAATCTACTAGGCGCAGCTCCAGAGAGACCGGGTGCACTCATTGACCCCGCGGGCGTGCGAATCGCAATGGCGGCCTGCCTTCCGCATTGCTCGCTGCAATGTCGATCATCGCCATCCCGTTACGACCGACGTCCTCCATGGAACTGCAGAGTACCGGCCAAGGATACTCATGCTCTTTCTGCTCATGCCGAGCGGAGTTGGCGCTCCAGCTGCAGCTTCCGGAACGCAGCACGCGAACGTCATGGAAGTTAGACTCCGTCCCTAATGGCGGCCGACGAGGCTGTGACGTTCCGACTCCAACGAGATGTAGACCCGACGCGGGACCACGTGCGCGGAGGCGGCGGCGAAGGAGAGCCCGTCACGGTGGTCCTGTACGGAGACTTTCTGTGTCCCTATTGCCGGCGCCTCATTCCCGTCCTCGCGCGGCTGCGGTCCATCATGTGGAGCTAACCGGGATCGAACCGGTGACCTCTTGAATGCCATATAACCCTAGTTGTCCTAATCCCAACCACTTAAGGAAGCCGTCCTGCAACCGCCGAGTGAGAGGAGATGAAAACAAGTGTATTCAAGCGGGCTTCTCAATAGTCCCCTGCCGAAAGGATGCTGGGTGTTTACACCGGGATGCGTCAAGCACCTTACCGATTAGAACGCAGCAGGGCTAAACTCGAGCTAGTAAACGCATGCGCCCATTTTATTGCTTGCTGAGTGCGCTTTCTTTGCTCGGATGTAAGCAGCCGGACTCGCACGTCATCGTTCACCCGCTCGAAAGCACGTTGGGCGCAGCGGTCCCGGCAGCTTTCAGCGCAACCGTGGCCATGTCCGCCCTAGGCGGCGGTATCTCTCCTTGCGCTACCGTCACCCCGCAGGCCAATGCGTCTAGAGTCGATATCCGCCTCGGACCCGGATGTCCCTCTCCCTTTGGAAACCAGACAAACGGGACGATCGTTATCACCGGTGTTTGGACGCCCCAACTTGCCACATTCCTCGCGGATTTCACCGAGGCCAACCAGGGCCTCCTGGTGCAGAAGATCGCCTCGATGACTGTGGTGCCACGGCAGTCGCGGCTCACCATCGCGTATCTGCAGCAAGACGTGTCGTTGGGAACAGACTCTCAGACGACGATTGCGGGCCTCCAGCAGACCGCTTGGGTGGTGGATGTGGACACGCTCGGAACGGCTGACCCCAGCGATGATATCATCAGCGTTAGCGGCGGCGACCAATCACTCCTCGCGGCGAGCGGGGCGCTTACAGCCGCTAACGCCACCCAGGTGGCCGTGGGACTCGCGGTTTTCCACTCCGGATGCCGGAGGAATCCCAACGAAGGGATCGCCGCGGTCCAGCAGGTGGGCACGCTCGGAGGAGGGTGGCTCCTTTTCACCTTTCACTCAGTCTGCGATGGAAAGGCGGATGTCACCGGAGCCCTGGTTCCTTACGAACTGATGCTGGGTCGTTCGGTCCCCCTTGATTTTCTGCAGTAGGCGTCTCTCTTAGAAGTTCGCGCTGGCCATCGCTGAATATGAAAGGCGTGCGCCTAGGCCGAGCCGCACGCCTCGCGACAGTACGTCGCTGCGCGAGCTCAGTGGCTCGCTGCGCGAGGAGCGGCCCGGCGTGAAGCGCGCTTCTGACGCCGAGCCTTCACCGTCAGCGCAACGCTCAGTCGTCGTCGCGACCCCCGGGCGTCAGCTCGTCCCAGAACGCGCAATGGTGCACCCGCCTGATCTCCGACACCGACGTCGCCTGACTGGAGCCGCCGGCGTTCACCGACAGCACCATCCGGCCGGACTCACCGAATCTGAGCTGTGGCCAGATCGGCGTGCCGTCGGCGGTCGGATTACCCGTTCGTGCGAACGCCGATACATGGGCAAGTTCCTCGTCCTGCAGGACCTGCTGGTTGTTGTCGAGCCCGTTCGGCAACGTCTCACTCGGCAGTACCGGCGTGAGCGCCCACGCCCGGACGTGCCCCGCTCCGGAAGGAACGCCGGTGTAGGCGGGCGGCCACGGTGCCGCGTATTCGATCAAGTACTGGTAGATCGGCATCCTTCGCGAAACCGCCCGCGCGGTACGCAACTCGCTGCACACTGTGTATGCATCGGCTGCGATGGTGCGCCAGGCGATGCCCGGCGACGCGAACCGATTCAGTGGATACCTCGCGGTTACCTGACTCGCAAAGTTCCCGAACTGCGCTTGGATCAGGTTCGCATAGTCGTCCGCGGTGTTGGCGGTGCCTGCCAGGTTTTCGTCGCGGTCCGTACCGAAGATGACGGGCACGCTGTTTACGCGGCCATGCTGGAGTAACTCGGCGAGCGAGGCCACGAGCGTCGTGCCGTTGATCGTGGGCGCGATGGTGCCGTATCCACTGTACTGATACCCGAGCCCGGCGACGTTGAAGACGGTCGCCGGGTCCACGGCGCGCATGCAGGCTGCCACATTCTCGGTGCAGCCCAAGGCGGCGGCGAATCGGTCTCCGATCGACTCCGCCAATTGGAGGGACGGCAACCTCGACTTGCAGTCCTGTACTTCAAGTGTCGTTCCAAGCGGTCCTTCGGCTTCGGGAGTTTCGAAAATCGTGTTGTATTGGCCGCTGGTGCTGATGCCCTTGTGGAACAGGCCCGCCGCCGTGGGGGAGGCAATCTGATCGCACACGCTGGAGCCGCCCGCCGACTCGCCGAAGATGGTCACGTTGTTCGGATCGCCGCCGAATGCGCTGACGTTCCGCTGGATCCATTGCAGCGCGGCCTGCTGGTCCTGCAGCCCGTAATCGCCCGAGTTCGGACCGAACGCGTGGTGGGCAGCGAATCCGAAGATGTTCAGCCGATAGTTCAAGCTGACGACAACGACATTGCCCGTCCTGCTGAGCAGCGAATAGTCACCCGCGCCGGAGCCATTGCGGAATCCGCCTCCGTGAATGTGGGCCATTACAGCCAAACCATCCGCTCCCGGCGGCGCCCAGACGTTGAGGTAGAGGCAATCCTCGTCGCCGCCGGAGGACTGCAGGCACTGGCTGGCGTAAGCAGTGGCCTCCAGCACGCCGCTCCAGGGGGCCGCCGCCTGGGGCGGCGCCCAGCGGAGATCCCCGACGGGCGGCGCGGCATAGGGAATCCCTTGCCACGAATTGATTCCGCTGACGAGAATGCCGCAGACGGCCCCGTTGTCCGTCTGCACGGTCGTGCCTGGGTCGCACGCCCGATCGAGGTCGACGATGGGACTGTAACGCGGATCGATCGGATCAACTTGCATATACGCATCGACATCGAGGCGCTCGACGACAGATTTTGCAAGTCGCGCCTCACCGGCGGTCGTCAGACATATCGCCAGAAAGATGTTCGCAGCGAGCATCCAAGATTTGGAACTGGGCACCGCAAAGAGCAGGGCCCGCTTAGATCGTGACATTGCTTGCCTCCCCTCGTCAGGCAGTTGTGCGGCGCGAGCGTAGGCCCAACGCCGCAGCGTCGCATACCAAGTGCTGTATGGTTGAGCAAGACGTACCGATGGGGCACGAATCCTGTTGTTTTCCACGAAAACGTGCGCGAAGAGGGACGGAGCCATGCTTCTCGAATTAGGCGTGGACATCTACAGCGTGTCCAAACTGCTCGGCCACTCGGACGTGCGCATCACGGAAAAGGTATACGCCGCGCCCTTGCGGCCAGTTTCTGGCAAGCGAGGCATCGAAGCTCGGCCATCAGGGCCCAGCCTCATTCGCGAGAATTTAGTGGAGCTAACCGGGATCGAACCGGTGACCTCTTGAATGCCATGTAGACCAAGTCGCAGTCGTGTCCACCACTTGGGAGGGTCGTTCAGCAACCACCGTGACAATCCGATGAAAGCCGGTGCAATTCTGGGCAACCCGGTGAAAGGTGGTTGCCGGCCTACCTCTTCCGAGGCCTCAGAATCCGTTTGAAGCGTCCAAAATGCATGCATTCATAGACGGGTGGATGCATATTGGACGCGTGGCCGCAACATCCACAGACCTCGTCAAGAAGGCGCTGGCACTGCTCTCGAAGCAGGGAGGCCCCGTCCGCCTCTCTGAAGCTCTGAAGCTAGGCATCCACCGTGACACCCTCCGCGTGATGCGGGACCAAGAGCTGCTGAGGCAGGTGTCCCGAGGACTGTACCTTCCGGCCAAGGGCAAGGCTCTTGCGGAGGTCACAGTTGGTGACCGCAAAGCCAGCCACACCACACACGGCAGCCGACCTATCTCTGAATTAATAGCCATCCTTGCATCGACGAGCATAGTCAGCGGATCGACGGCCCCCGTCGACGTGGTCTCTACGACCCGAAGAACCCCGGGAAATTACATCGGAGCCTGCGGGTGCTGGGTATCCGTCCGATGATCGACGTGGTTGACCACGTCGAACTCGGCACTGCAGAAGAGTTGAGCTTTTCGATCATTCGTACCAGGTCGGCCAGGGATTGCCCGCGCATCTTCTCATTGCCCGGCTGCGATGAACCTTCACGGTATTTTCCGCAGTCCCGAGTTCATCAGCAATCTGTTTATTGAGCATGCCCGAGACCACCATCGAGACCACCTAATCTGACATCCAGTACCAGGCAGCTGGGTACGTCTGGCAGCTTTCGTTACCAGAGGCCGTTAGCCGAGTCGAAGCTCTCAACCTGGAGACCGATGCTGCCGATTCGAACCTTGAGCGACGAACGCACCGAAGGATCATCATCAACCACAAAGACCACACCAGCGTCAGCATAACTCATGACGGACTCCCACCGGTTATCGACAGGGTGAAGGAGAACACCGCTCCGTGGGGAAGATTCGGCTCGGCCCATAGGCGGCCACCGTGAGCCTCAATCAGTGAACGGCTGATCGGCAAACCCATCCCCATCCCGTTCGCTTTGGTGGTAAAGAATGGAGTGAAGACGCGGTCTCCTTCCGAACCGAGGCCAGTGCCCGAGTCGCGCACTGCAACCACTACCTCGCCCGATTGGTCGGTGCCGGATTGCACCCACAGTACGCGAGGTCGCTCTGTAACCGCAGTCATGGCTTCAATCCCGTTCCTGATCAAGTTCAGTAGGACCTGTTGCAGCTGAACACGATCAGCCAGCGCGAGTGGTAGGGATTTTGTCAATTGGGGCTCGAGTCGCACTCGATTCTCATGAAGCTCGCGGCGAGCTAAGGCGAGCACCTCCTCGATCACCTGGCTGATATCCAATTCGTTTCTCTTTGCAGGCGTTTTTTTTATAAATGCGCGTATCCGAGCCAACACCGCACTGGCGCGACTGCTATCTGCAACGATTTCTTCAAGGGCTTGACGCACAACTTCAGGTTCGAGATTGCGACGGGCGATCAGTCTCAGGCAGGCGTTGCCGTTATTGGTTATCGCGGTTAGAGGCTGATTTACTTCGTGGGCTATCGAAGCTGCCAATTCGCCCATCGTTGTCAGCCTGGAAACCCGGGCAAGCTCGACTTGGGTCGTCTGCAATGCGTGCTGTGCCTCTTTCCAATCATGCAGATCCACAACGCACCCGAACCACTTCATCACGCGATCTCCCTGGTCGCGTAAAGGCAAGGCGCTGGCAATGCACCAGCGGTACATGTGATCTGCCGCTCGCCAGCAGCGAAATTCATACTGAAATGGTTCACCGGTTGAAACCGCCACGGTCCAAGCCTGAGTCATTCTCTCCAGGTCATCCGGATGAACCGCCCTCATCCAGCCGGCGCCTGGGACTTGTTCCGGGGATAATCCTGTGTAGTCAAGGGCGCGCTGGTTGCAATAATCAATCGTCCCATCTTTATCGGCACTCCAAAGCATCTGCGGAATGGTTTCGGTTAATTCACGCAGACTACGCTCGCTCGCTCGAAGCCTTTCTTGCGCTCGTTTTTGCTCCGTCAAATCGAGCACGAAAGCAACACCTTCGTTCGCACTGCCTTCGAAGAGTGCGCCGCCGAGCAGGACGGGCACTCGGCTGCCATCTTTCCGGAAGTACTCCTTCTCGAACGGTCGGAAGATCCCGGACGCCTTTAAATCAGCGACAGCCCGTTCGTCGCGGCCACGCCATTCGGCTGGCGTCAGGTCCGTCCAGCGCACGCGGCCGGACGCGATATCTTCACGGGCGTATTGCACCATGTGGAGGAATGCTTCATTGGCCTCGGTGATCGCACCTTGGAGGTTCCACATGACGATCCCCACAACATTTGCCTCGACCAGGCGCCGGATCTTGGCTTCCAACCCACTTGCCAGTTTACGGACTTCTGCTTCCGCCTTTTCGCGCTCGGCCACTTGCAATTTGAGGTCGTCTATGTGTACCAGAGCTTGATACGCTGAGGAGGCAAATTTCCCTAGCGAGCCCATGACCCGGTCATCTTCTGAGTCGAACTTGCGACGATCACTGTGCATGATCGCCCAGATGGTTCCGACGGCTTTGCCGGCGACGTAAAACGGAACCAGCAGGCATTCTTCGGCTGCCGGGATGACTGGCAGCAAATAGGGGTAACGCCGCTCGAAATGTCTGAACAACAAGGTACGGTTTTGATCAAGCACGTCTCCGCAGGGGCCGAAATTGCGCGGGGTCCCACCTCCGACGTGCGGATTCCACATGCCGGCGATAGCTGGCCAATAGAACCTTTTGCCACCATCGTCCCTCGTCAGCAGGCTAAGGCCAGCGGAGTCACACTGGGTAATATCCAGGATCGTTTCAGCTAGCGTCTGAAGGACGGTGCTCGGCGAATCGGCTAGCGCGCTCACCAGCGCCACGAGCGCGCGGTTCTCCTTTTCATAATCAGGCGGACGCGACGGGCGGCGCTGCAACTCCTCTGTGCAGAGGATCGACTCTAGGGAAGCCCTGGCTTCTGGAATTGAATCTTCCAATGGAATGTCAATCTTTGATTTGGACAATTCAATCATATTTCTACCCTCCACAGCGGCGCGACTTCGCTCGCCTTAGGGGCCTTCAAGATCCTCACAGTCGTTCTGTTGCAACGCGCCGGCATCCTTCTCCGCCTGGTTGTGTACGTACTCGCGGTAGGCGATCTTGTAAGGCGCATCCCACTTCCACCAAGCAGCCGCGGGTATGCCATGGCTCTTCGAAAGCACTTCGGGGAAAACTTCTGCCTCTGTCACGTACTTGAAGTCCGATTCATGTCACGGCACAGGTCGTACGACTGTGAACGCTCAAGTTTCGGCATTGTTACCGCTCGTCGTGCAGACCCTGGCTGAGAAGACGTTCTCGACCCGCCCCGCCACCTGCCCCTGCGTGACATCGGTATCGTCGGGTACAGGTACGTCGCGCTCTATTGCTCCGGAACAAGGCTGAGCAGTCGGGGCGACATCGCAGTGTGGAAAAAAGTAAATCTCTGACGAAGCCTGCGTCATCGCCCCAGACCTCGCAGCATCGGCAGAACCGCACTGCCAGTCCGCGTCTCCTATTTACCCGTGCTCTCGGAATGTCAAGGGAGTTTGAAGGACACGCGGTTGAACGATCGCCGACCGATTTGGTGTTCGGGAGGCTTGCAGCTTGCACCGGGCGCGATCCAGACTAAGGCAGGCGTTGCGAAGTGACCGATAGTTGACATCGTCAGAGTCGATAGCGAGTCGAAGCTCTGAATTATCGAGCATCACCAGGACAGCTGTTTGCACCCACGCGTGATGGATCTAACTTTCTCATAATCGTCCGGTGTGTCCACGTCAACAGCAGCATCGATGAGAGGTACGGTCGCTACAGCTGGCGCGTGACGTACAAAAAGTAGTTTGGCGCCCTCGTTTCCATTCAGAGCGGCGACTTCATCGAACAAGCGCTTGCTAATAAACGCGGGCACACCGTGCGTATCTGCGTATTCGGAGGCGACGATATCCTTGCCAGTGTTGCAGCGCACTCGCACCAGTCGGTCGATCGCGTCCGCAACTCGCGAATGCGCCTACCGGTCGCGTGGTAGATGGCGTTGGCAATTGCCGGCGCGACCGACACGGCGGTGAGCTCACCCAAACCCTTGGCGCCGAGCGGGCTGGCTTCTTCGTCGAACTCACCAACGAACAGGATGTCGAGCTGCGGGATATCTGCGTTCGTGGGTACGAGGTACCCGGAAAAGTTGCGGTTCAGGAAATGTCCCGTGAGCGGGTCCATCTCGGACTGCTCGAGGCAGAGCTTGTCCGACGCCCCAGATGATGCCGCCGATGGCCTGACTGCGCGCCGTCTTCGGATTGATGATTCGACCGGCGTCGTAGGCGTTGACAAAGCGATTCAAGCGGACCAGGCCAAGGTCCGGATCGACACGCACTTCAGCGAAGAGTGCTGAGAAGCTAAAGATCGCCTTCGGTCCTTTCGCTTCATCAATCGGGTCGTAATTCCCGTCAGCTACGAGCGTGGACAGTCCGTTGCGGGTCAGCAGATCAGAATAGGTGACGTCCAGGTTCCTGCTCGCGTGAGTGAGCCTGCCGCCGCTGACAACCACGTCCTCAGCCTTCGCGCCGGCCAAAGGCGCATCTCGGCCAGCTATCGCTAACGCGATCGCCTTGTCGCGTGCGGCCTTTGCGGCCAACATGATTGAAGCCCCGGTGTTCGCCATCGTGGCCGAGAGCTCTCTTGGACTATGCGCAGTCCGAGGGGCTTGCTGCTTCCAACGTTGCGAAGGCAGTCAAGCTTCCAAAGGCGAGCTACGTGACAAAAGGCTGGCTTCATTCGAACGAGATTGGCCCGTTCTTGGACTGCTGCCAGCTGGTCTTCCGAATGATAGCAAAGCTCGTCGTCTTTACGGGCCTGCGGTGGCGTGAAGTCGTCTTCCTACAACGAGGGGACGTCGACTTGAGAAATGGGGTCATTCAAATTCGGTCGAAGCCCCTCTGGGGCTTCACGACCAAGAATGGGAAAGACCGAAGCGTGCCGATTGATCCTGCCATTGCACCGATGCTTCAAAGTATTCTCAGTCACCTTCCCAAGAGGCTCGATGCGCTAAATTCCTGGCCAAGGAAGTATCCAAGCTCGGGCGCCACCTCAGCCCGCTGCTCATCCGGGCCGTCGAGACAGACACCAACTCAGCTTAATATCCGTCTCGAAGCGGTGGTTGCTGCAACCAGCTTGCAAGCACGCCGCCCCTACTGGTTGCAAAAAAGAAGAACCTGTGGAGCTAGCCGGGATCGAACCGGTGACCTCTTGAATGCCATCTAGACCAAGTCGCAGTCATGTCCACCACTTGGGAGGGTCGTTCAGCAACCACCGTGACGATCTGATGCAATCCCGTGCAATTCGGGGCAATCCGGTGAAAGGTGGTTGCCGCCCTACCCCTTCCGAGGCCTCGACGGCCGGGCGACAACGCTCAGGAACATGGAGACGGGACGGCCGTCAGCTTGGTGGAGTCGGCGCCGAGTCGACACCGCGAGTTGGTGAACACTCCCCGCAGCAGTTGTGGCTTCGGTCGCTTTCGCTCCCCTGGCGTCGGCACATGACGGCCGTAGACGCAGACATAAGCAAACATACCAGCTGCGGAGATTTCCGCCGGCGTCGGTGGTAGAAACGCCTACCGCAGCAGCGGGTCAGTTAGTACGAGGATGTCCTCGATGACAGCGCCTTCTGGATACGTGCTGGAGCCCCTCCGGGAAAGTGCGGACTTCACCCTTTACCGCGGCCGACAGCACGGCAACCCATCCCCAGTCCTGGCGATCGCACTCTCCGCAGAACAACCGTCCCCTCAGGGTCTCCGGCGGCTCGAGCATGAATACTCGCTCGCAGCCGAACTCGATCCCGCGTGGGGGGCCAGGCCCCTAGCGCTCACTCGTCACGAAGGGCGGACGATCCTCGTACTCAAGGACCCGGGCGGTGAGCCCCTGGATTGGATTCTTGAACGGGACCAAGGGAAACCGCTCGACCTGACTCGCTTCCTGCCCATCGCCATTGGCTTGGCGACCGCACTCGGCCAAGTCCATCGGCACGGCCTCATCCATAAGGATATCAAGCCTGCGAACGTGCTCGTGGACGACGCCGGCAACGTCTGCTTCACCGGATTCGGGATTGCGTCCCAACTTCCGCGCGAGCGCCAGTTGCCTGTACCGCCCGAGATGATTGCCGGCACGCTGCCCTATATGGCACCGGAGCAGACCGGCCGCATGAATCGCTCCACTGATTCCCGCAGCGATCTCTATTCTTTGGGCGTCACCTTGTACCAGATGCTTACGGGTGCGCTACCGTTCGCCGCCGCCGACCCCCTTGAGTGGGTCCACTGCCACATTGCGCGCCAGCCGACACCGCCAAGCGAGCGCGCCGCCATCCCCGAGCCGCTGTCTGCTATCACCATGAAGCTCCTCGCCAAGAATGCCGAGGAGCGCTACCAGACCGCTTCCGGACTGGAAGCTGATCTTCGACGGTGCCTGGCGGAATGGCAGTCGCAGGGTCGCATCGAGCCATTCCCGCTGGGCACGCATGACTCCTCAGACCGATTGCTGATCCCTGAGAAGCTGTACGGGCGGGAGCGCGAGATCGACGCCCTGCTTGCGGCCTTTGACCGGGTCGTCGCCGAAGGTACGCCGGAGCTCGTGCTCGTGTCCGGTTATTCCGGCGTCGGCAAATCCTCCGTGGTGAATGAGCTACACAAGGTGCTTGTCCCACCGCGCGGGCTTTTCGCGGCGGGCAAGTTCGACCAGTACAAGCGCGACATTCCCTACGCGACCCTGGCCCAGGCTTTCCAGACGCTGGTCCGTCAGATCCTCGTCAAGAGCGAAGCGGAAGTGGACCGGTGGCGGCACACCCTGCTGGAGGCGGTGGGACCGAATGGGCAGCTGATCGTCAGCCTCATTCCCGAGGTGGAATTCATCATTGGCAAACAGCCGCCCGTCACAGAACTGCCGCCGCGAGATGCACAGAACCGCTTCCAGCCGGTGTTCCGGCGCTTCCTCTGCGCGTTCGCCCGGCCGGAACACCCACTCGCGCTGTTTCTCGATGACTTGCAGTGGCTGGATACAGCAACGCTCGATCTCCTCGAGCACCTGATCACGCATTCCGAGGTGCGAAATCTGTTGGTGGTCGGCGCCTACCGGGACAACGAGGTCAGTCCCTCGCACCCGCTTCTGCGGACGCTGGAAGCGATCCGCAAAGCTGAAGCGCGGGTCCAGGAGATTATGCTGGCGCCTCTCGGGCTCGACGATGTCGGCGCGCTGGTCTCCGATGCTCTGCATTGCGCGCCGGAGCACGTGCCACCGTTAGCGCAACTGGTGCAGGAGAAGACCGGCGGAAATCCGTTCTTCGCGATCCAGTTCTTCACGGCACTGGCGGAAGAAGGGCTGCTCGCGTTCGACCCAGTCACGCAGGCTTGGCAATGGAACATGAATCGCATCCGCGCCAAAAGCTACACCGACAACGTCGTGGATCTCATGTCCGGGAAGCTGAGGCGGTTGTCCGCACCTACCCAGGAAGCCATGAAACACCTCGCTTGCTTGGGCAATGTCGCGGAGGTAGCCACCCTGGCCCTGGTTCACGGGGAGACAGAGGAAGCGATGGACGCGGCCCTTTGGGAAGCCGTCCACGCCGGGCTCGTCTTACGCCAGGATAGCACCTGCAAATTTCTGCACGACCGGATCCAGCAGGCGGCTTATTCACTGATTCCCGAGGAGCAGCGTGCGGAAGCCCACCTGCGCATCGGCCGTGTGCTGCTGGTGAGCATGACGGCGGACGGCCTCGCCGAGCATCTGTTCGATGTTGCAAACCAATTCAATCGGGGCGCCGCACTGCTGATCGATCGCGACGAGAAAGTGCAAGTAGCGACGATCGATCTCCGTTCCGGACAAAAGGCCAAGGCGTCAGCGTACGCGTCGGCGAGCGCGTACTTTTCGGCTGGCATGGCAATGCTCGACGAAAAGGACTGGGCCAGCCACTACGAATTGACGTTCAGCTTGTGGCTCGAACGCGCCGAGTGCGAGTTGCTGAGCGGTAACTTCGAAAAAGCCGAGCAACTAATTGAGGAGTTGCTGCAGCGTGCGGCGTCGAAAGTGGACCAAGCGGCCGTTTACCGCTTGAAGGTCCAGTTCCACGTGATGAAATCGGAAAATCCGCAGGCTGTGGCCAGTGCGCTCACGTGCCTGCGCTTATTTGGTATTGACCTGCCGGTACACCCGACCCTGGAGCAGGTCCACTCCGAATACGAGGCGGTCTGGCACACCTTCAATGGGCGACCGATTGAAAGTCTAATCGACCTGCCGCTGATGACCGATCCGGAACTGCATGCGGCCATGCAGGTGCTCTCGGTCCTTACTCCTCCCGCCTATTTTACCGACTCCCGTTTGTGGTGCTTGCAGGTGAGCCGGATGGTGAACCTCACCATGCAGCACGGGATGAGCGGCGCTGCCGCGCACGCATTTGGCTATTTCGGCTACGCGCTCGGCCCATTCTTTCATCGTTACACTGATGGCCATCGTTTCGCCAAGCTCGCATGCGACCTTGTCGAGAAGCACGGCTTCACCGCTTACCGGGCGAAGATCTACCACATCATGGGCAACGTCGCCGTCTGGACGCAGCCGATCGCAACCCCGATCGATTCCATGCGAGCGGCCTTTCGCATTGCGACTGAGATGGGCGATCTGACCTACGCTTGCTACAGCGGGTACCAATCCGTTGCGGCCCTTCTCTTACGGAACGATCCGCTCGACGCGGTGTGGCGCGCGTCGGAGGTGGCGCTAAACTTCGCCCGCGAAGCCAAGTACGGCGACGCTGTGGACATGATCGAGGGCCAGCAACGCTTCGTCTCGACCATGCAGGGCCGGACCGCGACCTTTTCCACCTTCAGCGATGCGCAGTTCGACGAGGCGACGTTCGAGCCGAAGCTGACAGGGGAACGGATTCCCTTAATGATCTGCTCGTACTGGATCCTCAAACTGAAGGCGCGGTTTCTGTCAGGCGACTACACCGAGGCTCTGGCGGCAGCCGACAAGGTGAAGCCGCTCCTTGCGGCCGTAACCGGCCAGATCCAACTGCTCGACTACTTTTACTATGGCGCGCTCACAGTGGCGGCATGCCATGAGAACGCTTCGGCCGACAAACAGCAAGGGTGGCGCGAACTCCTGACGGCGCACCGGGAACAACTAAGCGAGTGGGCCGAAAACTATCCACCGACTTTCGCCGATAAGCACGCGCTGGTGTCGGCCGAGATCGCCCGCCTCGAAGGCCGGGACCTCGAGGGCATGCGTCACTACGAGCAGGCCATCCGGTTGGCGCGCGAGAACGGCTTCGTCCAGAACGAAGCGCTGGCCCATGAGGTTGCCGCGCGGTTCTACTTGGCGCGCGGCTTCGAGACGATTGCCCACACGTATCTACGCAACGCGCGGAACTGCTACGACCGCTGGGGTGCGCTCGGCAAGGTGAAGCAACTCGACGCACTCTACCCGCACCTGCACGAGGAACGCGTTCCTACGTCTAGCACCGCCACCATCGGCACGTCCGCCGGGCTGTTAGATGTCGAGACTGTAATCAAGGCCTCACAGGCACTCTCGAGCGAGATTGACCTCCCCAAACTGATCGAGAAGCTCATGCGAATAGCTCTGGAGCACGCGGGGGCCGAGCGAGGTCTGCTCATCCTTCTCCGGGAGGATGAGCCGCAGATCGAGGCGGAGGCCACCACCGGCCAGGGCAGGGCCGAGGTGATCGTTCGACAGGCAGCCGTCACGCCATCTGATATCCCCCAATCCGCGCTGCATTACGTGATCCGGACGCGGGGGCGCGTGGTCCTTGATGATGCTTCGGTCGCGAACTTGTACTCTGAGGACGAGTATGTGCGGGCGAAGCGTGCCAGATCGGTCCTATGCCTGCCCATCGTCAAGCAAACGAAGCTGATTGGCGCACTCTATCTGGAGAACAATCTGACTCCGCGCGCGTTCACGTCGGACCAGGTCGCAGTGCTGGAGATGCTGGCTTCGCAAGCCGCGATCTCGCTGGAGAATGCCAAACTCTATTCTGATCTACACCGCAGCGAGGCGTTCCTGGCTGAAGGGCAGAACATAAGCCAGACCGGCAGTTTCGGCTGGAGCGTTCTCAGCGGAGAAATCTACTGGTCGAAGGAAACATACAAGATCTTTGAGTTTGATCCAGCAGTTAAACCCACGTTGGAGTTGGTACTCCAGCGAATTCATCCTGACGACAGAGATCGCGTGCAGCAGGCTCTCGACCACGCGACCAACGAAAACACAGATTTTGATATTGAGCATCGTTTGCTAATGCCAGACGCTTCGGTCAAGCACGTCCACGTTTTAGCTCGCGCGTCGAAGAGTTCATCAGGCAAGCTCGAATATGTGGGTGCCGTGACGGACGTCACCGCAGCAAAGCAGGCGGAAGAGTCGCTTCGGAAGAGCGAGGCATATTTAGCAGAAGCGCAGAGGCTGAGCCACACGGGCAGTTGGGTCTGGCGGGTACCAGGAAGGGCTGCGTTACACCTGTCCGAGGAATGGTATCGCATCCATGGCTTCGATCCAGAAGATGGCATGCCTACTTGGGAAGAGCGGCTGCGGCGCATTCATCCGGAGGATCGAGCCAAGTGGCAAGGGGCACTCGATCGAGCAATCGCTGAAAAGTCGGATTACGAAGTGGAATTCCGAATCGTTCTTCCGGGCGGCTCGGTGAAATACATCCACGCCGTTGGCCATCCTGTCTTGAACGCATCTGGGGATTTGCTGCAATTCGTGGGTAGCTCGACGGATATCACCGAACGTAAGCAGGCGGAAGACAAAATCCGGCAGAGTGAAATGGAGCTTCGACAGATCGTGAATTTCGCTCCGCAATACGTCGCCGTATTGGGGCCTGATCGTGATCGCACTCGTCTTTATGCCAATCAAACCATGCTCGATTATTTCGGGTTTACTCTTGAGCAATGGCGGAGCATCGACCGTCGCAAGTATTATCATCCAGATGACTGGGAACACCTGACCAGCGAGACCAGCGAAACTCAAACTAAATTCTTAAGTGGCCTCCCGCACGAATACGAAGCACGTTTTCTGAGAAAAGACGGGAAGTATCGCTGGTTTCTCTTCCGGTGGAACCCGCTACGAGATGAACAAGGACGCGTCACTCGTTGGTATGCCTCAGCGACCGATATCGAGGAGCGCAAACAGGCTGAGCAGCGACTTCAGAACGAGAACGTTGCGTTGCGCGAAGAAATCGATAAAGCATCGATGTTCGAGGAGATCGTGGGAACTTCGCCGCCCTTGCAAACGGTGCTTTCCCGCGTATCCAAGGTCGCTCCGACCGACTCCAGCGTTCTGATCACCGGCGAGACCGGCACGGGCAAGGAACTGGTCGCCCGCGCTATTCACAGGCGTTCCCGGCGCTCCGCACACGCCTTTGTGAGTGTGAACTGCGCAGCCATCCCGCGCGACCTACTCGCGTCAGAATTGTTCGGCCATGAGAAGGGCGCTTTCACGGGGGCAACTCAGCGGCGTTTAGGACGCTTTGAGCTGGCCGGTGGAGGCACGATTTTCCTCGATGAAGTCGGAGAGCTTCCTGCCGAGACGCAGATCGCGCTCTTGCGTGTCCTGCAGGAACACGAGTTTGAGCGTGTCGGTGGAACTGGCTCCATCCGAACTAATGTTCGAGTGATTGCTGCTACTAACCGCGATTTGGAGGCTGCCATCAATGCGGGCATGTTCCGGAGCGACCTATTTTACCGGCTCAACGTCTTTCCGATTGAAATTCCCGCACTGCGAGAACGACGAGAAGACATTCCCTTGCTGGTCGAGTATTTCATTGATCGTTACGCAAAGAAAGCAGGAAAGAGCTTTCAGACGGTGAACAAAAAGAGCCTCGATCTGCTTTTGGCGTACTCCTGGCCGGGTAATATTCGCGAATTGCAAAACATCATCGAGCGATCGGTAATCGTGTGCGAGGCGGAGAATTTCTCCGTGGATGAGAGATGGCTTTCGCGGCAGCCTCTTGCAAGCGAGCCGAAAAGCCAACCGGAGCTATCTCGAAAGCTTGCGGCCCAAGAGAAGGAGATCATTGAGGCTGCCCTGCGGGAAAGCGGAGGACAGGTGTCCGGACCATCAGGAGCTGCTGCCAGACTCGGCTTACCGGGATCTACCTTGGAATCGAAGATCAGGTCGCTAAAGATCAACAAGAAGCGCTTCAAAACTACAATCCGTCAGTGAAGCGCATCTAAATACCTTCCTCAGCGAATCCCAGGTCACAGTTCCGAAATTTCGCAAGCGTTGCGAAAATTCGCAACCTGGATACGCATCAAACTACCTGGTTTCAACACCTTAACATTGGCACGCTGATTGCCATTACAGAAGTAAGAATGCTCAGTGGAGGTTGAGTGCTGAAGATCACGAGGGCAGAGAACGGAGACGTGGTCATTAAGCTGAGCGGTCGAATGAACGCAGAAAACATAGGCGAGTTGGAGACGCTGGTCAGCGAGGGAGCGAAAGGTCGCCGTATCGTCTTGGACTTGAGAGATCTAACCCTCGTGGATCAAGACGCGGTCAGTTTTCTGCAGCGCTGCGAAGAGGACAACATCACGCTCAAGAATTGCCCAGCTTATATCCGCGAGTGGATCACAAGAGAACGAATGACGAGGGACAGGAACAGAAAAGGATGAAGGAGAAAAACATGGCCGCACTCAGTTACAGCGTCACAAAGCCCGCTCTTCGGTCACCCGTCGAGGAGTGGCAACCTCATGCCAAACAGAGCGAGACCACTATCGAGTGGTGGTACGTGACCGCAGTAGTCCACGATACGGCCGGGAACCCCTATTTCCTGGCTTGGTGTCCCTTCCACTTCACTGGCGAGAAGAAGAGTCCGGCGTCGGCAGGCCTTCCGCCTAGCCAAAGGGCAATCACTGCTCTGACCGGCTTCACGGACTACCGCAACAACTTCCATATCGGTGGTTTCCCGGTAGCAGTGGTGAATGAGGCCGACACTTGGGATCCCAGGACCAACGCGCTTCGTTTTGTCGCCGGCGAATACAGCTCCGAATGGTCCTACAACGGTGACGGCATGCACCTGACCGTCGCATCCCCGCAGTTATCCTACGATTTGCGCATCACAGGCACGGAGCAGGTGATGTATGCGAAGGACAAGCTCGGCATCGAGGGCTTTATTCAGGAAGGAGCGCCGAAGGACCGCAGCTACTACTATTCGCTGCCGCGTGTCCAGATCATGGGTCGGGTTAAGTACACCGGAAAAGGCGGCGGGCGGCGCGAGATCGACGTGATCGGGCAGGGGTGGGTCGACCGCCAGTGGGGCGACTTTGAGACTCACTCCTGGGAATGGTCCTCGCTGCGCTTCTCCAACGGCGCCCGAGTCAACCTGTACAACTTTGCCAACGGGTACCAGGTCACGACCTACCAGAAGGCCGACGGCTCCACGCAATGGCTGGACTCCTTCCTCCTCCACCAGAACGGCTATCTCAAGACGCCCAAGCAAGGAGTATGGCTGTCGTGGGGTTGGAGCTATGAGTTCCCAGTCGAGGTTGAGGGCAGCCGCCGCTACACGCTGGAGCCGTTTAGCAAGCTCGATGTCTACGAGAACCCGGGCAATACCTTGTTCGAAGGTCCTTCGCGCCTCATCAATGACGAGACGGGAGAAACGGTTGGAATAGCGGTTACTGAGTCGATGGACGTTCGCATCATGGAGAATGCGCCGTATGGCGCCAACCAGCATTGACGGCGCAAACCATGAGCGATGAAATCCAGCGGTTCAAGATTCATGTGAGCGACGCGGATCTCGAGGATCTGAAAAAGCGCCTGCGCGCTACGCGCTGGCCCGACCTGCAGACCGTTCCTGATTTGTCGCAAGGGATTCCCCTCGAGTACGTGCAAAAAGTCTGCGAATATTGGGCGCGCGATTACGACTGGCGCAGAATCGAAGCCCGGCTCAACGCTCTCCCTCAATTCCACACCGACCTGGATGGCGTCCGCATCTACTTTCTGCATATCCGTTCACCGCAGTCTGACGCGGCGCCATTGATCCTGACGCATGGCTGGCCCGGATCGGTCATCGAATTCTTGAAAGTCATTCCAGCCTTGACCGATCCCTCCAGGCACGGTGGCCAATCTCAAGACGCCTTCCATGTGATTTGCCCCGCGCTGCCCGGCTATAGTTTTTCGGATAGACCGAAGCAAAACGGCTGGTCGGTGGAAAGGATCGCGCGCGCCTGGAGTGAGCTGATGCTGCGCCTCGGCTACCAGCGATACTACGCACAGGGCGGGGATTGGGGCGCCCTAGTAACAACCGCCATCGCACTTCGGGACACCGAACATTGCCGCGGCGTCCATCTGAATGCGCTCATCGTTCAGCCCGATCCCGCCACCATGAATAGCCTCACGGACGAAGAAAAGGACGACCTGGCAGCAATGCGGAACTACCAAGATTGGGACTCTGGTTACTCGAAACAGCAGGGCACCCGTCCGCAAACGCTCGGCTACGGGCTGGCCGATTCACCGGCTGGCCAAGCCGCCTGGATTCTCGAAAAATTCTGGGCGTGGACCGATTGCCATGGAAATCCCGAGAATGCGCTCACTCGCGATGAGATGTTGGATGACATCATGCTGTACTGGCTTCCGAACGCAGCAACCTCCTCGGCGCGTCTATATTGGGAAAGCTTCAACAAACGCAACAATGAACCGGTTCGAATTCCGGTGGGCTGCAGCATCTTCCCAAAAGAGTTTTTCCGCGCGTCTCGTCGCTGGGCGGAGAAGCGTTACCCGAATCTGGTTTATTGGAATCGGTTGGATCGCGGCGGCCACTTCGCGGCGTTCGAACAACCCGATTTGTTTGTGAAAGAGCTGCGAGCCTGCTTTCGCAAGATGCGAGCAATGTAGATCTGAACGAATTCCCATGCTTTGATTTTGAAACGAGCATCGAAATGTCAAATCGGAATGAAAATCTAGGTGGCCGTCTGCCGCTCCTGGACCCTAAAGGGCTGGCGCCGGCCCAGGCAAAGCTCTACAAAGTCATGGACAATACGCTGATCGCCTGGGCGAACCAGACCGGCTTCGTAGTCAAGACCAGAGACGGGAAGTTCATCGGCCCGTTCAACCCTTCCCTTTACAGCCCTGGTATCACGGATGGCTTTTCCCAATTCATGGATGCGGAACCGAAGAACACGAAACTGGACAAGCGCACGCGTCAGATCGTCATCCTGACGGTGGGAGCTGTTTGGAACAGCCCGTACGAGCTCTATGCCCATTCCAAGGAGGCGCGAAAGGTGGGTGTGCCGGAAGGGGCGATTCGGGCTCTCGCGTCAGGTGAACCGCCAGAGGGCCTCACCTCGAATGAACTTGTCGCTCACCGCTTCGCTCGACAGCTTAGTGCGGAGCGCCGGGTAGACGACGATCTATATCGGAAGGCAAAGCAGGCCTTCGGTGAGGAAGGGCTGGTGGACATGGTCTATCTGATCGGCATTTATCTGGTCACCTGCGCTCTCCTAAATGGCTTTGAAATTCCGGCACCTATCAGTGGCGCAAGCGAAGCAGGCACTGAGACATCGAGTAGTAAACAATACTGATCCAGCGTCAAACCAGTCCAGCCATAAATGGCGCGATGCGGTCGGCCAGTGTGGCCATAACACAAGGCGTCGCAGCCGCCTACAAAAGGCATCCTGTTCGCTGAACCGCATTTGAGAGCGGAGTTGAGACACAGATCGCTCTCTTGCGTGTTTTGCAGGCACATGAATTCGAACGTCTCGGTGGAACTGGCTCCATCCGAGCCGATGTTCGGGCGATTGCTGTAACTAATCGCGCTTTGGGGACTTCCATCGCTGCGGGTCTGTTCCGGAGCGACCTGTTTTACCGGTAGGACATAACTTTCAAGGGGTGAACAAAACGCATCGATCTGCTTCAGGCGGACTTCTGCCTGGGAACTCTTCGCGCATTGCACAACGTCATCGAGCGATCGGTAATTGTATGCGACACAGAGAATTTTTCAGTCGATGAAAGTTGTCTTTAGCGGCACTCTCTTGCAAGCGAGCCGAAAAGCCAACTCGAGCCATCTCGAAAGCTTGCGGCCCAAGAGCAAAGGCCCATTGAGGCTGCTCTGCCCGAAAGCGAAGAACAGGTGTTCGGAGCATCAGGAGCTGCAGCCAAACTCCGCTGACCCAGCAGATCGCATTTAACTACCCTCAACGAATCCCAGAGCACACTTCCGAAATTTCGCGAACGTTGTGAAAATTCGCAACCTGAATACAACCTCAAACTAGCTAGTTTCAATAACTTAAGATCGGCACTGCGCTTGCTACTGGCGTTCGTAGTTCATCGAAGAGAAGAGACGACAAAATTATGAAACAGACAGCGACATTAGCTGAGCAGGACAGATCGCAACAAACAGGAAAGACAGAAGTGTCACAGGCGCAGCCGACCGTTGGACGCTTCGCCGAGATTCCCCAAGGCCAGTGGACGCCGGAGCAACAAGAGGCCTATCGCTCATTCATCGATGCTGAAGGGCTCGAGCCGGGCGCCGCGCTCCCAAGCGCTCCGCTGAAGATCTGGATGAGTAACCCGAAGCTTTCAAAAGCCGTGGCTTCGCTCATCTGGCATTTACGCCCTTCGCACAACTCCCTGAGTCCGCGTGAACGCGAACTTGCAGTGTGCATCATCACCAGCAAATGGCACACGCCTTACACGATCTACTCGCACGAGACGTTTGCCAAGAATTACGGAATGCCACCCGAGATGGTTGATGCGGTGATTACCGGGCTGCCGGCCTCGTTCGCAAATGAACGCGAGCAGGTGATCTACGAGATGGCTACCGCGCTCGCCAATTCACGTTGGATTTCAAAGGGTCTCTACGATCGCGCGGTGGAGGTACTCGGCCATAGCGGGATCACCGATGTCACGGTGCTGATGGGCTTCTACACAGCCGTATCGCTGACGGTCGGTTTTTATGATGTGCCAGCTCCACAGACGACGATTTGAATAAAGAAACATTGAAAGGAGAAACAACCATGGCTCTAAAAGTAAGACGCGTAGTGACTGGTCACAATGCTAGTGGAAAATCCGTTGTTAAGACCGACGAGTGGGTCCCTGCAGCTTCGCGAGGGATCGCAGGCATCGTGGGCTGCGAGTTGTGGTCGACGGATCAAATGCCGATCGACAACTCGGCGGCCGCTGACGCCGCTCAACGGGCGGGTCTCGTCAAGCACAACAATTATGTGGGAACCGGTGGGGGCACGACGTTCCGGATCGACGAGCTCGCTCCCGGCAATGCGAGATTCACGCACCGCACCGAAACCGTGGACTACTGCATCCAGTTGTCAGGTGAAGTTGAGTGCGAACTCGAAAGCGGTGAGGTCGTGCATCTGAAGGCTGGCGACGTCTTCATCAACCGCGGTGGGTTGCACACCTGGGTCAATAGGGGCTCGGTTCCGTCAGTCGGTGCAGCCGTCATGATCGACGCCAAACCCGTCGAGGTGGACGGCAAGGAACTGCGCACCGTTTATCCTCCCCGGCAAAAAGAAGACAAACAATGAAAATCGCACTCGTGGGCGTGCTCGTGCTGGCTGGTACTGGTTTATGCTTCGGTCAAGCACTCCCACCTGTGCGCGGCGTATACACGCCGGGCTTCAACGCTACCAACTCCGGAGTCATGCCGGAGCCGGGATTAACCTACGCCAACTTCTTTATGGACTATTCGTTTAATCAATTTAGATCTGCGAGCGGCGCCATTTTCGCGCAAAACGACGCGGCTGTATTCATCGACATCAACGCTTTCGAGTGGGTGACCAAGAAGAAGATTCTTGGCGCCAACTATGCCTTGGCAGCGCTCCTGCCGTTCAGCAACAGCTCTATTTCTTCACCCACGTTGGGCGCCATCGGTGGCGGTGGCGGCTTTGCCGACTCCTTCTATCAGCCGCTTGCCTTAGGGTGGCATTTCAAACGCGCCGACATTCAAGTAGCTTACGGCTTCTTCGCGCCAACCGGACGGTTCACTGCCGGCGCGAGCGACAACACCGGCACGGGATACTGGACGAATTCCGTGATCGCCGGCGAAACCGTTTATCTGACCAAGAACAAATGGACCTCGGTTTCCGCCTATCAACTCTACGAGTTTCATACGATCCAGCGAGGAACCACTATCCATCCCGGCCAGACCTTCAATCTCGACTATTCGCTGATGCAAATTCTTCCGCTGCCGAAGGACATACTCTTGCAATTCGGGTTGGTTGGTTACGGTCAGTGGCAAACTTCCAACCACCGCGGTCCGGGAGTCAATCCAGCCAACCCCGCCCACTATAGGGTCAATGCCATTGGTGGCGCGGCAAATGTCATCATCCCAGCCAAAAAGGCGAGCGTGGGCTTCAAGCTATTCAAGGAATTCTCGAACTCGTCCACAGTCCAGGGATATTCCCTTCAGATTCTGGGCAGTATCACGTTCTGAAACACGGGAAGGAAAGATGAAAAGCCGAGTCAAGTGGAATGTCGTGGCAGCTGCCTGCGCGCTCCTCGCAGCGGGAGTTGCCGCTTCGGCGGAACCCGAAAAAGTGGAGTCACAGGTTTCGTCGGAGGGACCAGATGCCGCGAAACAAGAGGAGCTGGAAATGCTCGCCAAGCTCGCGCAGAACCCGGTGGCCAACGTCGTCAGCGTGCCATTCCAGAACAATACCAATTTCGGAAACGGCCCCCCCAACAACAAGGGCAGCACCCAGAACGTCCTCAACATCCAGCCAGTCGTTCCGATCACTTTGAGCCACGACTGGAATCTCATCACCCGTACGATCATCCCGCTGGTGTCGCAACCGAGCTTCACCCCCGGCGGAAGCGGAAGCTTCGGCCTGAGCAACATCAACTTCACGGCGTTCCTGTCGCCGGCGAATCCGGGAAAGTTGATCTGGGGCGTTGGTCCGGTGGCCACCTTCCCGACTGCAACCTCAGTGAACGTCGGATCGCAGTCAACGTGGGGCCTCGGTCCGTCGGCAGTCCTGCTCGCCATGCCCGGGCACTGGGTTTTGGGCGTGCTGGCGAACAACGTCTGGAACATCGCGGGGGACAGGGCGAACAACATGCTCATCCAGTACTTCATCAATTACAACCTTCCGGACGGCTGGTACGTGACCACGTCGCCGATCATCACGGCGAACTGGAATCAACCCTCGGGGCAGAAGTGGGTGGTGCCGTTCGGCGCCGGGTTCGGCAAGCTCTTCAAGCTCGGCAAGCTGCCGATCAACGGCAACGTCAGCGCGTACTATAACGCTGTGAAGCCCGACATCGGACCGGACTGGACGCTCCGCGTCCAGTTCACGATCCTGCTGCCGAAGCAATTGCTCGGACTCTAGACGGGCAGCGTCGGACCTGGTCTGACTCTTGAATGCTGAAGAACCGGCTCGGCCATCTCGGCTGAAGCCAACTTCCTGGAGGAGAAAATGAGCACCGTAGATTCAACGCAAGGTCGAACTGAACGCACGACGGGGACACCAAGCGCCAGTCTCGTCGCATCGCGCCGTCACGTCCTCGCCGGCGGTGCCGCCTTGGTCGCCGCTGCAACTTTGCCGGCGACGGCTTCCATTACCGCCGAAGCCAGGACCCCGAGCATCCCCAGCCGCAAGACCGGAGAGTATTCAATGATTACAACCAAGGATGGCACTCACCTCTATTACAAGGATTGGGGCAGTGGGCAGCCCGTGGTTTTCAGCCATGGCTGGCCGCTCAGCGCTGATGCTTTCGAGGACCAAATGTTCTATTTGGCCTCCCGAGGATATCGCTGCATCGCCCATGATCGGCGCGGCCATGGCCGTTCGAGCCAGCCCTGGAGCGGCAACGATATGGACACCTATGCCGACGACCTCGCGACGATTGTCGAAAAGCTCGACCTGAAGAACGCAGTCCATGTCGGTCATTCCACCGGTGGCGGTGAAGTCGCCCGTTACATCGCCCGCCACGGCACGAAGCGCGTGGCGAAGGCTGTGCTGATCGCCTCCGTACCACCGCTCATGCTTACGACGCCCGCAAATCCCGGTGGAACGCGGATCGAGACGTTCGACCAGCTCCGCTCCAACGTCCAATCTGACCGCTCACAATTCTGGAAGGATCTCAGCTTACCGTTCTACGGCTACAACCGTCCGGGCGCGAAGGTCTCGGAAGGGGTGCGCGAGTCATTCTGGCTACAGGGAATGATGGCGGGCTTCCCTGCTGCATACTTCTGCATCAAGGCGTTTTCCGAAACGGATCAAACCGAGGACCTGAAGAAATTCGACGTGCCGACCCTGATCCTGGCGGGGGATGATGATCAGATCGTGCCTTACGCCGACGCGGCCTTGCTTCAGGCCAAACTCGTGAAGAACGCGACGCTCAAAATCTACAAGGGCGCACCGCACGGATTGTGCACAACCCACAAGAACCTGGTGAACGAGGACTTGTTCGCCTTCATCAAGGGATCATTCTTAAAGGGTTGAGATGCTCGGGCTGGAGGCACTGCCCAGAGGCCAATGAAGCCTCGCAGCTCGGTCGCTACATGGGACCACTCTGCGCAAGGTTACCAACGCAAAGAGCGACACCGCTTGTTGAAAATTAAGTAGACCCCTACTGGTTGCCAGAATCGAAAAAAACCTGTGGAGCTAACCGGGATCGAACCGGTGACCTCTTGAATGCCATCTAGACCCAGTCGCAGTCATGTCCGCGCCTTGGGAGGGTCGTTCAGCAACCACCGTGACAATCCGATGAAAGCCGGTGCAATTCTGGGCAACCCCGTGAAAGGTGGTTGCCGGCCTACCTCTTCCGAGGCCTCGACGGCCGGAGGCGGTGACGTTGCCCTAGAGCGTTCAGCCCGAAGGACTATTGCGACGTGTTGTTAATCAGTACCGAGACGCTGTTGGAATTCTGGTTGGCGACAGCCAGGTCCGGCCGCATGTCGCCATTGAAGTCGCCCACCACAACGGAAAAAGGAGCGAGCCCGGCCCCGAACCACTGCGCCCCCCCGAAGGTCCCATCCCCGTTGCCCAAGAGCACCACGACGACCTCCGTCTCGGCCGCCAAGACCAGGTCCTGCCATCCATCGCCGTTGAAGTCGCCTACTGCAACGGAAGAAGGAGTGCTCCCCGCATTGAAATTCCGCGCGGCCTGGAAGGTCCCATCCCCGTTGCCCAAGAACACCGAGCAGTTGTTGGAATACGTGTTGGCCACGGCAAAATCCTGAAGCCCATCGCCATTGAAGTCGCCCACCGCAACAGAAAAGGGATAGTTCCCGGCCGCCGGGAGGCGCTGGTTCGCCTGGAAAGTCCCATCCCCATTGCCCAAAAAAACCGACACGTGGTTGGTCCAGCTATTGGCCACGGCCAAATCCTGTACCCCGTCGCCATTGAAGTCGCCCACCGCAACGGAAGTAGCGCCATCCTCGTCCCCGAAGCTCTGCGGCGCCTGGAAGCTCCCATCCCCGTTGCCCAAAAGCACCGAGACGGTGGTGCTACCAAGGTCGTTGGCAACGACGAGGTCCAGCACTTTGTCGCCATTGAAGTCACCCACTGCAACAGACGCGGGACTGCTCCCGGCCGCGAAGCTCCGCGGCGCCTGGAAGCTCCCATCCCCGTTGCCCAAAAGCACCGAGACCTCGTGGGATTCCCAGCTCCCAACGGCCAAGTCTAGGGCCCCGTCGCCATTAAAATCACCTACTGCAACTGACGCAGCATCGCTCCCTGCCCCGAAGGTTTGTGCTTCTTGGAAGCTCCCATCCCCGTTGCCTAAAAGCACCGAGACGTTGTTGGAATTCCGGTTGCTCACCACCAGGTCCTGCACGCCATCGCCATTGAAGTCGCCCACCGCCACAGACAAAGGACGGCTTCCCACCTCGAAGTTCCGCGCCTCCTCGAAAGATACAGCCTGCGCCTGGGTCGCCGCACTGACCAGCACACTGCACGCCGCCAGCCCTGCGCAAACCACCGTCATCCTCTTCTTCTGGATTGCCATCGCTCCTCCCTTTCCCTTCCCCCCAGTAGATGGGTTGAAAGCGATAATCGACTCGGGGAGTGCTCCTCTTCGCTTCGAGTGTCAAGCGGCGGCGCGGTCCCGTCGCAGCTCCACTGAATGACACCAAACAACAGCACAGCCGGTCGTCATTGCGACCTTGGCCACGCCCTCGCCATGTTCGCATCGGCGGTGGTGCACACGCTCGCCCTGCGCGCACGGGCGGGGCAGCCGCGGGCAATCCTGAAAGCAGTGGCCGACTCGGCGGCGAAGTTGATCTGCTCCAGTGGCGGCGCGCAGCGCAAGTCGAGAGGAAGGGCGAAAGACTGAACCCGATGCGCCGAAGGACGCGTCCCTTCAGGGTCGCATGAGCGCGCCGGAACCTCCGGCTTCGCCGCGCTGTCCGCCGCCGCCGCAGGGCGCGCCGCCCGGTCCACCTTCGGTGAGGGTGACGAGCGCGGGCCCCGCGACCGGCGGGTTGAGCAGCACTACGCCGCCGCCCCCACCGCCACCACCGCCGCAAGTGCCGCTCGCCGAGCCACCGCCGCCGGCGCCGCCCCGCACGGTGATGGTCCCGGTGCCGGTGACCTGCCCTGAGCTGGCGTCGATCGCGAACGACCCGCCGGCGCCCGCGCCGCCCGGTCCTGCGTTCGGCGCCGAGCGCACCATGCCGCCGCCGCCTCCCTCGAGGGAGACGAGGCCGTCGATGCGGATCGAGGCGGAGGGGTTGCCGCGGAAGAGGATGGCGCCACCGCCGCCCCCGCCACCTGCGCCCGGGCCGCTTCCCGCGCTGGCGTTGCCTCCGCCGCCGCCGCCGGCGGGGTTGTTGGCGAGGACGCCGGAGCCGCCGCCTAGACTGGAGAAGCCGCTGTTCGCCGCTCCGCCCCGGCCGCCGTTGCCTGCGTTGCCTCCCCCGCCGCCGGCACCTCCCGGCGGGGGCCCGAGTGGGGGCCCGAGGAGTACTTGCGGAGCGCCTGCGCCGCCGGACAAGCCGGAAACCGCGCCATTGCCTCCGCCGCAGGTGCTGTTCAGGCCGCAGCTGGGAGTGACGCCCGGCGACGTGCCGTCGCCGCCGCAGTTGGAGCCGCCGCAGAAGTCGCTGCCCAGGCCGCCGCCGCCGCCGCCGCCACCTGCGCCCGGCGCGCCGTCGCCGCCCTCGCCGTAGGCAGTGATGGTGCTGTCCGCGCCAGGCGCGCTCCGTCCATCGCCGACCAGCGTCGCTCCTGGTTCGAGAAGGAAGGAGCCCACGTTGAGCGTCAGCTGGACGGTGTTGTCGGCGAGAACCGTCACGGTGCCGGCGCGCAGCGTGAGCGAGGTAAAGGTCTGCGCATTGCCGATGGCGTAGCGCTGGTACGACAGCGACCCGGTATCCAGCTGGGCCCCAACCACCGCCAGTGTGTTGGCGCAGTTGGTGGTGGCGACGACGCAGGCGGTGATGGTCGCGGTGCCGGCGCTCACGCCCGTGACGAGGCCGCTGCTCACGGTCGCGACGGCGGCGGCGCTGGTCGACCAGGTGACGGTGCCGGGTACGTTGCTGTTGGGCCGCGCCCCCGGGAGCGACTGGACGAAGCGGAGATGAAGCTGGCCGCCGAGGCCGAGCAGGATCGGGTCGGGCGGAATCATTCCGTAGCTGGGCGGCGCGGCGCCGATGTGCACCGGGCAGGTCGCGGAAAGGCCGCCGAAAATCCCCGTCGCCACCGCATCCCCCACGCCAACGCCCTTGACGATGCCTGCCGTGACGGTGGCGACGCTCGTGGCGGAAGACGACCAGGTCGCCGCCAGGGTCGCGTCCTGGAACGTGCCGTCGCTCAGCTGCGTCTCGAGCCGCGCCTCTTCCGACTGTCCCTGCGCGATGGAGAGCTGCGGCTGCGGGCGGCAGCGGAGCGCGAGCACCACCGGCGGGCCGATGGTGACGGTGACGGGCGCGGAGGAGACGGGCACACCGGTCAAGGCGTCGGTCGCGCTGGCGACGAGAGTGATGGTGCTGCCCACGGCGGCGCCCGCGTTCGCCGAGACGGAGAAGGTCGAGCCGACCGTCGGGCGCGATCCCGAGACGCTCGAGGGCGCGGCGATGCTCCCGGGCCCCGTGGCCGAGAGCGAGAGCTGCGTCACGGCCGCTCCCGAGGTGTTCCAGGCGCTGGCCACGGCGGTGAGCGATCCGCCGCCCTGCAGCGTGGCGCGGCTGTCGGGGAAGGTGATGGCCACTTGAACGGCGGTGATGTTGATGGGTGCCGAGGTGACGCTGGCCGCGCTGACCGCCGTCCCGGCGTTGGCGTCCTTGCCGGTGGCGCCGGTGGTCAACGTGAAGGGCCCTTCCGACAGCGCCTTGAAGGGGATGTGGAACACAGTGCTGCTTCCGCCCGCGAGCGTCGAAGCGCCGCCCGAGGGCGATCCGACCTGCGCAGCGGTGGCGCTCGCCGAGATGCCTACCAGTTGGACCTGCGTCGCCGAGGCCTCTCCGTTGTTGCGCAGCGCGACCGCGACGTCGATGGCGTCGCCCAGGTGCGCGAGCGATGGCGAGGCGGTCACCGAGGCGACGGTGAGGGTCGCCGGCTTCTGCACCGTGGCCGGCCCCGCGGCCGCCGCGGGCGCGGTCACGGCGGTGCCCGCGTTCGCGTCGGTGCCGGAGGCGGAAGCGGTGAAGGCGAGGCTCCCGCTCCCGGCCACTGAATAGGTCCAGACGAACGATTGCGTCGCGCCGCTCGCGAGCGTGGTGCCCGCGGGGGAAGCGGGGCTGGAGACGGCGGACGCGCTCGCCGTCCCGGTCACTGCGATCGAAGGCGCGGGGAGCGGCGCGAGCATGATCCCCGCGCCGCCGCTGTTCGTCGCCTGCAGCGTGAGCTGGAGTTGCTGCAGCCCGGCCGAGAGCGTCGAGAGGTTGAGCGAGGCGGAGAGCGAGAACTTCGCGGGCTGCTGCACGGTGACCGGCCCTGCCGCCGCCGGCCCCGGCGCGAGCGCGGTCGCGCTGTTCGCGTCGACGCCACTGGCGGAGGCGGAGAAGGAGAGCGCGCCGCCGCCGGAGACGTCGTACTGCCAGGTGTACGTCGCCGACGCGCCCCCGGCGAGCAGCGTTCCCGCGGTCGAGGCGGGAGCGGAGGCGACCGTCGCTGCGGCGCTCCCCGTCGCGGACAGGGTGGGATCGGGCAGCGCGTCGAGGCGCACCGCCGCGCCGCCGGCGTTGCTGAGCGAAAGCGCAAGCGAGACGCGCTGCAGCCCCGCCGAGACCTTCGCCGGGGTGGCCGAGGCGGTGAGCGAGAGCATTGCCGGCGCGAGCCCGAGCAGGCGGAGGCCCGCCGACCCATCCACTGTGCCGGAGAGGGGGCCCAGGCTCCAGCGGACGGAGATCGCGAGCACGGCGTTCACCGCCGACGCCGGATTCATCGAGGTGAGCTCGCCAAACACCTTGACCGGCGCTTGAGGCCCGACCAGCGCCGGAAGGACGACGCCGAAAGCCGTCGCGGATCCGGCCGGCGACACGCCCATCGAATCGAGGGCGAGCGTCACGTCGGAGGGAGCGCGGGATGTGACTTGCAGCGAGAAAGGCCGCTTCTCGCCGAACGCCAGATCTGTCGGCGCCCCGATGGCGACTTCGATGGGCGGGACCACTTCGAGCGCGGCGCTGCGGAAGGCCTGGCGCGCGCCCAGCGCTACCGACACCTCGTAGACGCCGGGCGCCAGCGTGTCCGGCAGCGTGGCCTCGATGACGCCGTCGGCGCGGAGCACCGGATTCGAGAGCTGCGCGGGGCCGATCCGCACCGAGAGAGCGGCAGCGGCGGCGGTTTTTTTGCCAAGGTCCGTCACCACAGCCGTGAAGCCGGTGCCGTGCAGCAGCACGGGAGCGCGCACGCCCGCCACCGCGATGGCCGGCTCGACTCTGTCGAGCGAGAGCCCGCCTCCGGAGTGGCTCCAGTCGCAGCCGCCCAGCGCGACCGCCGCGAGCAGCGCAGCGCGCGCAACCGTCGCTCGTCGCGTGCGCCGACCGTGTTCGGATCGCTCTGCCGCTGGAGTCACGAGTGAACGAGTGTACCTGCGCCGCAAGATTCGACTCATCCACACATGGGAGCACTCGCGGGCAGCAAGTAGGCCGTTTCCTACCTCACGAGGCGGCCGGCAGCCGCAGGCGGAATCGCGCGCCGGGCCCCTCTTCGAGGAGCTCGAGGGCGCCGCCGGCCTCCTCGGCGAGGGAGCGGCTGATGTAGAGGCCGAGGCCCGTCCCCGACTCGCGCCCGGTGCTGAACGGGCTGAAGAGCCGCGCGCGCAGCTCGGCCGGCACTCCCGGGCCGTCGTCCTCGACGATGGCTTCCACTCCCCCCTCGACCTGCGCCGTGGAGACGCGGATGCGCCCGTTTCCGCCGGCCACTGCCTCCAGGGCATTGCCCAGCAGGTTCCCGAAGATCTGCTCGAGCGCGATCTGATCGGCGCTCACCGGCGGCACTTTCGGCGAGAGATTTCGCTCCAGCGCCGCGCTCTGCTTCGCCGCCTCTGTCTCGAGAAGCGACCAGGCCGCCTCCACCGCCTGGTTGAGATCGCCGCGGGCGCCGGAACGCGGCGGACCCTGCCGCCGAGCGCGCTCCACGATGAGCTGGATGCGCTGCGCCTGGCGAACGATGGTCGCCGCACGCGCGCACACCGCGGGGTCCTCCGCGTGCGACTCGAGCAGGAGCTGGGCGCTGGTGCTGATGCCCGTCAGGGGCTGGCGCAGCTCGTGTGCCAACTGGGCCAGCAGCAGCGCGGCGTTCTTCTTGTCCGTCTTACCCATGCAGTCTCCTCAGGGACCGAGGTCGAGCCACCATGCCTCATAGCCGATGAAGATCGAAAGACCCTCGATCTCGCCGCGTACGGGGCCGGTCACCAGACGCGACGTGCCCAGGCTCACGCCCAGCTCGAGACGCCCGCGCCCGAGCGAGAAGTCGAGCAGCGCGCTCGCGCGCACGCCCGGGCGCAGGCTGACGACCCGCTCCGTACCGCTCGCCCCGCTCGACGCGGAGGCCCAGGCGAAGGTGGGAACCGGGCCTGCTTCGACGGCGGCGCCCCACCTGCGCGCGAAGGGCAGCCGCCCGCGCAGCAAAAGGGGGACCGCCAGCGCGAAGAGGTGCCGCGAGATGTCCTGGGTAGCGCCGGCCAGGTCGGCCGTGATCCGATCGCGGTAGGGAAGCGCGTTCAGTCCGACAATCGCGGCGGTCTCGATGGGACCAAACTGGCGGCGAACGCCGATGCCGGCGCCAAACCGCGGTGCGCGCATCGCGCCCCCGTTTGACATGCCGCCGCCTTCCGCCCGCGCGAAGAGGAGCCACGCGTCCGGCGGCGGGTCGAACCCGATGTGGGTTCGCGCCAGGACCCGGCCGCCGGCTGCGACCCACGCGTCGGCGGCGCGGGCGCGCGGCGCCGCTTCCAGGTTCGCCTCCGCCATTCCCGAGGTCCCGGCGCGCAGCGGCCCCACCGTCCCGCCGTCGGCGGCGAGAGTGAAGCCCGAGGCGTCGAGCGCGTTCCCGAAGCGGTCGCGCACCAGCGCGCGGAGGCGAGCCGTGCGTTGGGCGGAGTCCGCGATCAGCTCGGCGCTGTATGCTTCGGCGGGGCCGAGCTTGATGCGGGCGACCGCGCGCGCCGTGTCGCCGGAGTGGACGGAGAGCTCGACCAGCGAGTCGCGCGAGACTTGCTGCGGAACCATCCCGCTGAGTGAGGCCGTCGCGCCTTCCCAGAGGACGCGCGCCGGAGCGCCGGCGAGCCAGGCCTCGAGCGGAACCCCGGAGAGCGCATTGCCCGAAGCGTCGCGCACGCCGGCGCGAACCGCCAGCTCCTCGCCGGCGCGCACCGGGGAAGCCGGCAGGTCCAGCGAGATTCGCGCGGGCGGGCCCAGCACCACCTCGATGGCCAGCTCGATGCGTCCCGCGGTCGGATCGTCCTCGACGTCGAGCGCGATGCGATCGCTCCCGGGCGCGCCCGGCGCCCGGTAGCGCGCAACCCACAGCCCCGGCCCTCGGGCGGCGGGTGCTTCAAGTGAACCGCGGCCCGCGGACGCCCGCACGGCAGCGCCCTCGGCGGGCGCTCCGTCGGGAGCGGCGAGCGCAACCGCCACGCGCACCTCGCCGCCCGCGACCACCCGGCTCGCCGAGGCGACCGCAGCCAGGCGTGGCAGCGAAGGCGTTCCCAGATCGATGGGCAGCTCGCGGGCGTTGCCCAGGCGGTCGACGGCGCGCACCACGCCTTCTCGCGTGCCCGGTGCCACCGCTACAGATACCGTGGCTTTTCCTTCCGGCGCACGCACCGGGCCGAAGGGCGCGCCTGCCACCCGGACCGAGAGCAGAGAGCGGCGCTTCGATTCCAGGTGCAGCTGCGTGCGGCCGGGGAGGGGCAGGAAGGCGGCGCCCTCGCCGTCGCCGTCGAGCAGCGCGACAGCGAGCGCGCGCGGAGCGCGACCCGGCGGCAGCACCACGCGCAAACCGCCCGCTGACTCGAGCAGCTCGCCGGCGCTGACGGCCGCGCGCAGCGATTGCGGCGCCGCGCTGGCCCCCTCCGGCTGAATTCGGAACGGCTTGAGCGCAAGCTGGGCGGGCTGTTCCAAAGGGAGCACTGCCGCGTAGAGGCCGGGACCGGGAGGCTCGATGCGCAGCGAGAATGCGCTTTCGGCTCCGCGTCGTCGCGCCAAGCAGGAGAGCTCACTGGACGCCGCAATTGCGGGCGCAAGCACGCGCGGCGCAGAGCCCTCGCGCGCCGCCACCACCGCGGCGCCGATACAAGAGATCGAGCCGAGGTCGGGCAAGCGCGTATCCTCTCCTTCGAGGGGATCCGCGCCGCCGGTCAACTCGACGGGCGCGGCGGTGCGGCCGTCGCCGCGCACGCTCGCCGGCGGCGAGACGCCCAGCGCTCCCGACGCCAACGTCAGTGCCAGCGTGAACGCGATCACCGCCATCCCTCGGGCTGGGCCTTGAGCGGCGGCGGCCGGCGATCGACGCGCAAGGCCTCCTCCTCGCCGGCGGTGCGCCCGAAGCGATCCGTGCTGGTGACGGAGACGCGGTTGATGCCCGGCGCGAGCAGCACGTCCGCCTCGAAGCGGCCGTCAGCGCCCACCTGCGCTTGCCTGCCGTTGACCGAGACCATCGCGCCGGGATCGGCCTCGCCGCGCAGCGTGAGGGTGCTCTCCCGCGTCTCCTTCTGCTCGGGCCAGGCCACCTTCAGCAACACCGACCGCGGGACGGCTTCACGCATCGGAGCAGCGGCCCCGACGACGCGCGCGCCTTCTCCCGCGGCCAGCACTGCGTCGCCGCCGCCCGTGGTGAGCTTCACTTCTCCCGCCTCGGCGACCACGGCGACCAGACCCTTGCCGTCGTTGAACACGGCGAACGAGCCGGTGGATGCTTGGGCCACCGCACTGCTGCCGGAGGTCTCGATCGCGACGGCGGTGTGGCCCGGCGTCGCCCCGATGCGGCCGCGTTCCAGTCGGAACCTGGCGCGGTCGGCGAGCAGCTGGCGCACCGACACTTCGGTGCGCTCGCGCACCTCGATCGAGCCGTCGCGCCCGACCTTCAACGTCGCGCCGCTGCGCACCGCGGTGCGCACCGAGTCATCGAGCCCGAGTGGAAGCGGGACTTGAACTGCGCTCCACAGCCCTTGCGCCCCGTGGCGGACTTGAACGTCGCCCTGCGCGGCAGAGAGCACGACCGCGACTGGGTCCGGTGCCACCGGCGCCTGCACCGCCGGCGCCGGCGCCAGCTTCTCGACCTTGGGCTTCTCGCCGCAAAAAGCGCATGACCCGCAGCCGGCCGCGGCAACCAGCGCGGCGAGCGAGGCGCGCGCGGCGGAGCGGCTCATGCGAGCGCCCTCTCTTGCACCACGGGCAGGACCACGGTGAAGGTGGCGCCCTTGCCCGGCTCGCTTTCCACCGTCACGCGCCCGTGGTGCTCCTCGCACACCTGATGGACCATGGTGAGGCCCAGGCCTTTCGCGTTCCAGTCCTGCTTGGTGGTGAAGAAGGGTTCGAAGAGGCGCGGGCGGACGGCGGGAGCGATGCCCTCGCCGGTGTCGGCGAACTGGATGGCGGCGAGCTGTCCGTCGATGCAGTGGTACCCGACAGTGAGCCGCCCGCCCGCAGGCATCGCGCGGCGCGCGTTCATGACCAGCTCGGCGAAGGCCTCGGTGAGCCTGGGCGGATTGCCCACAACGCGCAGCGGCGGCCCGTACTCGCGCACCACCTGCACGCCGGCGGAAGCGAGCGCCTCGCCGTTGCGGGCGAGCGAATCGTCGAGGAGCGCCTGCAGATCGACCGCGGTCTGCGCCTCCTCTCCCCCTCCGGTCAGCTGGATCCGCTGCACGATCTCGCGAATGCGAAGCGCCTGTGTCTCGATGCTTTCCAGCTTCTTGCGGCGGACCGAGTCGGCGGGCTCCTGCAAGAGGAGGAGTTGAGCTTGTCCCAAAAGACCGGCGAGCGGGTTGTTCACCTCGTGGGCGATGCCGGCGCCGAGCTGGCCCACGGCGGCGAGCTTCTGCGCGCGCAACAACAGATCCTGTGTCTCGCGCACCTCGCGCGTCTTCTCTTCCACGCGCTGGGCGAGCTCGCGGTTCCAGCGTTCGATCTCCGCCGCCATCGCGTTGAAGGCGCGCGCCAGATCGCCGAGCTCGTCGCCGCGATCGACGGCGACAACGCGGTGGCCCAGCTCGCCGCCGGCCAGGGCGGCGGCGCCGCGGTGCAATGCGCGGATCGGGCGCACGATGGCCCCGCTCGCGATCAGCGCCAGCACTACTCCCGCCGCGAGCGCAATGGCGACCGCCGCCGCCGTCCGCCGCGCCAGCAGGCGAGACTCGGCCAGGGCGTCCTCGGACGGCTCGTCTACCGCCACCACCCAACCCAGGTCGGGCACCTCGGCGGTTGCGCCCAGGCGCTCGACGCGGTCCGCGCCGGTGAAAGACAGTGCGCCCAGCTTGCCCGCCAGCGCGGCCTGCACGAGCGGCGAGAGGGCCATTGAGGAGCGCGCGGCGATGGCCTCGCGGCTGGGGCCCAGCACCACGCGTCCACTCCGGTCCACCACCACCGCGCCGCCGCGGGCGCCCAAACGCGATTCGGAGACCAGCGGCATGAGGCGCCTCAGGCTGAACTCGACCGCGAGCACCGGCCCGCCGCGCGCGCGCACCGCAACCGCCACGCGCGGCTCTCCCTCGCGAGAAGCGTGCACCGGCCCGACCGCCGCTCCCACCTGGAGGGCGGCGCGCAAGGGAATGCTGCGGGCGAACTCCTCGATGTCCGCTTGTCCCAGCACCTCCCGGTCCGACAGCGACGGGTCCTGCGCGCGCGAAGCCAGATACACGGGCGGCGCGATCTGTGCGCCCTCCGGCGAGAGCAACGCGACAGCGGCCGCGCCCTCGATCTGGCGGAAGACCAGCCGCAGAGCGCCCAGGCGCTCCAGGGCGCTCAGTTGCGCGAAGTCCATCGCGTTGGCGGCCAACCCTGCGGCGTGCAGGCTCGCCGCCACCTCCGCCGAGACGCGCTCTGCCAGAAATCGCGCGGTGGCGACCTGCGCGGCGCGCGTGCGGTCCTCCAGCGCGCGGCGGGAGACCCTGAAGGCGATCCACCCCGCCCCGACGAGCGGCAGCACGGCGACCGGGACAATGGTGAACAAGGCGCGCGTGCCGATGCGCATTGCCGCAACTGTATCGCGGGAGGCGCTCCCGGCGCACGGAAGTTGTCGTTCCCTGATACTCTGAGGACATGTCGGACGCGGTGGGAGACGGACTCCGTGCCCTAGTCGTAGACGACGAGGAAGTCGTGCGCTCGGTCGTCCTCGAGGTGCTGGAGGGGATGGGCTTTGCGGTGGGGCCCGCCGACTCGTTGAGCGACGCTCGCAAGAAGCTCGGCGCTGCCGCCTGGGACCTGCTGGTGGTGGACAAGAACCTGCCCGACGGGAGCGGGCTCGAGCTTGCGCACGAGCTCGGCGCGCGCGACGTTGACGCGCAGATTCTGGTGATGAGCGGGTACGCGACCATCTCGTCCGCGGTGGAGGCGCTGCAGGCGGGCGTGGCCGACTACGTGGTGAAGCCGTTCGACCTGACCGATTTCCGCGCCCGCCTGCAGCGCGCGGTCGAGGGGCTCAAGCTGCGGCGGGCCAACCGCAGATTGTTGTCCGAGCTGCGCGAGAAGAACGCCATCCTCGAAGGGCTCGCCACCCGCGATCCCCTCACCGGCCTCGACAACCACGCTTCGTTCCAACAGAGCGTACGGAAGGAGATCGCTCGCGGCCAGCGCTACGGGGCTCCCTGCGCGCTGGTGTTGGCAAGCATCGATCGTTTCCGCGACATCAACGCGAGCGTCGGCTTTTCCGGCGGAGATGCTCTCTTGCGCGCGCTGGGCACGTTCCTCCTCCACAGCGGGCGGGTTAGCGACGTGCCTTCCTATCCCGCGGACGGCGACGTGCTGGCGCGCTTCGGCGGCGACACGTTCGCCGTGCTCTTGCCGGAGACGGACCGCACCGGCGCGGCCACGCGCGCCGAGGATCTCCGGCGCACGGTGGCACAAGCAGAGCTGGGAACGGGGCTGCCACGCATCACCGTCTCGCTGGGCGTCGCCGCCTTTCCTAAAGACGCGCACGATGCCGAGGCGCTGATCGCCGCCACCGCCATTTCGCTCGATGCTGCCAAGGAGGCGGGGCGCAACCGCCTCATCTGCTGGTCGCTCGGGCTGTCGGCGGGCGGACGGCTGGACACGAGGACCGTGCGCCACGAGGCGGACAAGCTGGCTGCTCTGGAGCGCTCGATGCGCGAAGGCGCCTTCCGCGCAGTCTACCAGCCCATCGTGGATCTCGCGGCGCGGGACGAGCTGGCGTGGGAGGCGCTGGCGCGGCCCATCGACCCGGCCTTCACCTCCATTCTCGACGTGCTCGGGACGGCGGAGCGCGGAGGCCAGGTGCCTGCGCTGGGCCGCGTCCTGCGTGAGATCGAGGTCGCTGCCATTCGCGAGCTCCCAGCCGACAAGCTGCTCTTCCTCAACGTGCATCCCTTAGAGTTCCTGGCCGATGGCGGCATCGAGGCGGAGCCCGCGCTGCAGCCCTGGACGAAGCGCATCGTGCTCGAGCTCACCGAGGCCGGCCAGGTGAGCAACTTCGCGCACGCGCGGAAACGCGTCGCGGCGCTGCGGCGGGAAGGGTTCCGCATCGCGGTCGACGATCTGGGATCCGGTTACTCGAGCCTCAACAACCTGGCGCTGCTCGAGCCCGACTTCGTCAAGCTGGACATGGCGATGGTCCGCGGCATCGAGGAAGGTGGCCGCGCCGCGCGGCTGATCCAGCACATCCTCGAGTACTGCCGGGGCGAGGGGTTGCGCGCCATATGCGAGGGGATCGAGACGGAGGAGGAGCTGCGCGTGGTCCGCGAGATCGGCGTTTCGCTCGTTCAGGGTTTCCTGCTAGCGCCTCCGGGGCCGCCCTTTCCTCGCGCAGCGCTCCGCTGACGGTCGCGGCCGCCAGGCGGCGGAAAGGCGGGTTATCGGACTGATGATCCGGTAGCTGCGGGCGGGGCGGCAGCGCGATATAGATATTCGCGCACCGGGGTTCATCCTCAGCCCACCGGGGGTTGCTTGCGTCTGTTCGTCATCGGAGAGCATCGCTTCTCGACGCATGAGATCCCCTCCGGGAAAGCGCTCATCATCGGAAGCGATGAGGGCTGCGACCTGGTCGTCTCCGACGCCTCCGTTGCCCCTCGGCACGCCCGGCTTTCGCTGGGCCCTCCGCTTGCGCTCGAGGACCTGGGCATCGGCTTTGCCACGCAGCTGGGCGCGGAGCGCCTCGAGCCGGGCGAAACGGCCGAGGTCGCGCCCGGCGACCCCATCCAGCTGGGCAAGGTCCTCTTCATGGTCGAGCGCCGCAGGGGCGTGCCGCCGCGGCGCCTCCTCTCCCGCGACTACTTCGAGCAGCGCCTCGAGGAGGAATGCCACCGTGGCGATCGCACGCAGACGATCTTCTCGGTGCTGCGTATCGACGCCTCGGCACCGGGACCGGCTGATGCGATCGAGCAGGTGATCGCCCGCGAGCTCCGCATGGTCGACGTGATCGCGGTCCTCGGGCCCGGAGATCATAGGTTCGGATAAGTGGCCTTCGGTCACCTGCGCGGAAGCTCCCCCCTGGTCTGGCACTCGGGGCAGGAATCCATAAGTGATCAAGGTGTTTCCGTTCGGCAACTCACGAATCGCGTGCTGGAGAGAGAAACCTCCCAGCGGGTCCGCTTCGAATGCGAAATCGCCGTCGACGCCACCGAGCTTCCAGATGATGTCGCCGCTTTGCGAGTCGATTTTGATGACTTGACTCAGGTGCCGCATGCTCACCAAGTAATGCCCATCCTCGGTGACGTCGATCGCGTTGGCATGCGTGAAGTCCAGTGGCGAGTCCTCGGTGAGCTCCGTCAGAACGAGGGGATCCGTGGCATCGATGGATAACCGGTCGAGAGCGTTCCATGAGAAGAGAAGCCGCCCACTATCGGAGTGACTTCAAACAGTTTTGAGTGGAGCTAACCGGGATCGAACCGGTGACCTCTTGAATGCCATTAAAGACAGAGTCGCGTTAAATCAAATAACTTAGAACGCGATTTGCACCAACGGCACGACAATCATTCACAAGCAATTTTTAATCATTGACAAGTGGCACGAACGCCAACACGCCAACGACACCCAACGGTCTAGTAGAGCGCAGCAATCACGCCCACGTTGGGTCTGGTTTTTGCCGCTGATCGCCTCAAGGATAGGGATGAGCAGGCAGCTAACCTGGACGAGTGCCTGAACGGCTTGCAAGTAGCATCGCTGGGCCCGGTACACCTGACGCTGGTAGTAAGTCCCCCCGTCGCAGGAGAATTCATCTCTTGGATTGCTCGAATCGCAGCAGCTCCGAGAGCGTCACGCCGAAGCGCGGCACAGCTTCAGTAGTGTGCTGATCTTCAGGTCCGTCGTGCCGTACTCCAGCTTCTGCACCGATTTCCAGGAGAGCTCGAGAACGAAAGCGGCTCAGGGAAGAAACGCGCCACCACTGCGCGGGACCACGAATGATCTCTCTGGAGTGTCCTTCGTGGACGCCAACATCGGCACGGCGGTGGGAGGATTGGGGACGATTCTCCGGACAACTACCGGCGGCCTTTAAATTGTTGAGGCTAAGCTGAATTGGGCAGTCCTCCCTTGACACAGCCGTCGAGGATCTGCACCGTCGAGAACTGGCTGGAGCGAGGGGGCATGTCACATGAAACTCGGTCAGATGAAACTTGCCTTTTCGATTCGAGCCTCGCTGATCGGTTTGGGAGCGATTGCATCGAGCGCGTCGTTGGCTCAGTCCGGTTGGTTCTGGCAAAACCCGCTGCCGCAAGGCAACACTCTCAGGGCCGTTTCCTTCGTGGATGCGAACACTGGCACGGCGGTGGGCGATTACGGAACTATTCTCCGGACTACCGATGGTGGCGCCACCTGGACCCTACAGACGAGTGGAACGACGAGCATTGGTCTTTCTGGCGTGTCGTTCGTGGACGCGAACACCGGCACGGCGGTGGGCGCCCCGTACCCGGTGGGCAGCTTCGCGACGATTCTCCGGACGACGGATGGCGGTGCCACCTGGACGCCGCAGATGAGCGGCACGACCGATTATCTCGTTGCTGTGTCATTCGTGGACGCCAACACGGGTACGGCGGTGGGCTACCGCGGGACGATTCTCCGGACGACGGATGGGGGCGCCACCTGGACGCCGCAGACGAGCGGGACGACGAATACTCTCTATGGTGTGTCGTTCGTGGACGCGAACACCGGCACCGCGGTGGGCGCCTTCGGGACGATTCTCCGGACGACGGATGGCGGTGCCACCTGGACGCCGCAGACGAGCGGAACGACCGGTGGTCTCGATGCTGTGTCGTTCGTGGACGCCAACACCGGCACGGCGGTGGGCGATACAATTCTCCGGACGACGGACGGGGGTGCCACCTGGACGCCGCAGATGAGCGGGACGGGAAATTGTTGCTATGGTGTGTCGTTCGTGGACGCGAACACCGGCACCGCGGTGGGCTACGCGGGAACGATTCTCCACACGACGGACGGCGGGGAAACTTGGACCCTACAGACGAGCGGGACGACGGATACGCTCCGTGGCGTGTCGTTCGTGGACGCGAACACCGGCACCGCGGTGGGAATCACTGGGACGATTCTCCGGACCACGGACGGGGGCGCCACCTGGACGCCGCAGATGGGCGGAACGACGAATCACCTCTTTGGCGTGTCGTTCGTAGACGCGAACACCGGCACGGCGGTAGGCCTCTTCGGGATGATTCTCCGGACGACGGACGGGGGTGCCAAATGGACCCTACAGACGAGCGGAACGGGGAGTCACCTCTTTGGCGTGTCCTTTGTGGACGTGAACACTGGCACGGCCGTGGGCAACAGCGGAACGATTCTCCGGACGACGGATGGCGGTGCCACCTGGACGCGGCAGATAAACCCCGGGACGTCTCTCAGTAGCGTGTCGTTCGTGGACGCGAACACCGGCACCGCGGTGGGAATCAACGGGATCATTCTCCGGACCACGGACGGGGGTGCCACCTGGAGGCGGCAAACGAGCGGGACGCAGTTTGATCTCCATGGCGTGTCGTTCGTGGACGCGAACACCGGCACGGCGGTGGGCGGGACCCGGCTGGGCGCGACAATTCTCCGGACGACCGATGGGGGTGCCATCTGGACGCGGCAGACGAGCCCCACGGGAAATGGTCTCTATGGCGTGTCGTTCGTGGACGCGAATACCGGCACGGCGGTGGGTGACAACGGGACGATTCTCCACACGACGGACGGCGGGGAAACTTGGACCCTACAGACGAGCGGGACGACGGGTATTCTCTTTGGCGTGTCGTTCGTGGACGCGAACACCGGCACGGCGGTGGGCGCGACAATTCTCCGGACGACGGATGGGGGTGGCACCTGGACGCCGCAGACGTTCGGGGCGCCTGGTTTCCGTGGCGTGTCGTTCGTGGACGCGAACACCGGCACGGCGGTGGGCGACTTCGGGACGATTATCCGGACAACGACCGGCGGCCTTTAATCGTCGAGCGCCAGGCGAAACACGATTTTCGCTCGCAGTTTCCCCGGTCTCTTGCCGGCCTTCGCCAGCAGTTTCGCGACTCGCTCTTCGGTCTCCTTTGGTTGACCATTCCTCCTCGGCCGCCCGTTTCGCCAATTTGACCCTGGCGTTCAAGTCCTTGATTCGACTCAGATAACGGACATGCCTCTGGCCAATCGTGGCCCGGGCCACGAGCTCTTGGATCGCAGGGGGTTGCTCGAGCAGTTCGATGATCCGGCTTACCCAAGAATGGTCGCGGTAGCCATATCGCTTGGCGATTTCATCGAGACTAAAGTTGCACGGCGGCTGAGTGAGCCGCTTGTAGCCTGTGGCCTTTTCCAAGATGTTCGCGTCGGCTCGCACTTCATTTTCGGTGACGACTGCGCCGCCGCCTCGGCGTCGGTCATCTCCTCACAGATGGCGCGGATCGTTTCCCAACCCAGCGCTTTCATGTGAGCATGACAACGACAGACACGCCGCGCTTTCGTATCTGGCCGCCGATCGCGCTCGGTGTTCCGTTGCTCGTTGGAGTCGCCATCAGCAAGCTCTGGGGTGATCCGTTTCCGATCACGCGCGCGCTACGTCCCGCCGGCTGGGCGATCGTCGCCGCGTTCGCGCTGTGGAACGGTTGGGCGCTCGCCCTCATGGCGCGAAGCCGCATCGCGCTCCTGCCCGGCGGCACGACGCGCGCCATCTTGGACCGCGGCCCGTTTAGTGTCAGCAGGAACCCGCTCTATCTTGGCCTCATCGCGCTCGACGTCGCGCTCGCGCTGGCGCCATCGGCTTGGGCGCTTTTGGCCGTTCCCATCGGCCTCTTAGCGCTGACCTGGGGCGCGGTCCTGCCCGAAGAGCGTTATCTGCGCGCGAAGTTCGGGGCCGAGTATGAGGCCTACAGCCGCCGCGTCCGACGCTGGCTTTAGTGCTCAGCCAGGCCCGCACGCCTCTCACAGCTCCCCGAGCCATGCGCCGCGGCGGCGTTCCGACCAGAGTCACACCACGGTGAGGTCCTCGTGCTCGCCAGGGGGAAAGTGGGTGAGGCGAAAGATGCCGCGCGCGACTCGCTCCACGCGGCCCTCGCGGATGCAATACTCGAGGAGCTGAGGCGAGTAACCGGCACTTGCCGCCTGCCAGAGTTGCCGGCCTCCCGATACGATGCCGTCGTAGTCTTGCGGATACCGTTGTGCCTCCATCAATCTCTGCCGGCCCCAGGTCGAGCATCCGTTGAATATGGTCTACCAAATTCTCGGACGCCAACCACCACGGCTTTTCTTCGAGATGCGGATTTGTGCGAGTGCGGCGGGCTGGAAGCGCGGCCATTACATTTTTAGCATCCTGCCTTCATCCACTCCTTTTGAGTCAATCAGGTCGAGCCCAAGCTACCAGCGGCCTGACTTGCTCCAGAAGGCGTGGGAGCTGCCGGTGGCTAAACTGTATTCCCCCCTGTTATCGCAAGGCTTCACGTCCATTTGTGGACCCACCAGCGTCGCCAATGTCCTGCGCTCGATGCGGGTTCTCGCGAGAAAAAACCCTCTGCGAGGTTTCGGACTTAGGCCGATGAGTCTGGACCAACTTGCGAGCGAATCAGCTGAGGTGGTGCCACCTGGATGGCACGTGCGCGCAGTGCGCCCCCAAACTGTCGATGAATTGCGTCATGAGCTCCGTGCCTCCAATGTTCGAAGGCGACGCTATGTGATCAACTTCGCCAGGTGGCCGCTCTTCGGTGGCGGCGGCGGCCACCATTCGCCGCTGGGGGGTTTCCTCGAATATGAAGACCTGGCGTTCGTGCTCGACGTGAACCCAGGCTTCGGCCCGTGGCTGGTTAGTCCCCAGCGGTTATTCGAGGCGATGAACACGAGGGCTGATTTGTCGACGAGTCAAACGCGAGGGCTGGCCCGATTCGAGCGTTCAGCCTGACTCTCCCGGCTTGGCCAGAGCCAGCCCCAAGATTCGCGCTTGATAGCTCTTCCGGAGCGCCAAGACCCATCTCCAACGCTCTGCTCGCCTTTCGACCCGAGGATGGCGCCGACGCAGAGGCACGCTCGTCCTGATCGATGCGCACGTAAGATAGTACTCTGTTGCTCATTCGAATTTGCCGCTGTTTCAATCCTCAATCACGGGAGACGGACATGTCTGTACAGGTCTGGGGGATGATGGAGGCGGGCGTCGCCGCGTTGGTTGCGGGACTGATTCTTGTCTGGGCGCGCTTTCGGGAAGCTTCCAGCGTTGGCCGCGCTTTGGTGCTCGGGCCAGTCTTCGAAGCAACCGCGCTCGCGGTTTTTGCCGCCGAGCACTTCCTTGCCGCGCGCGATCTCGTGCGCATCGTGCCGCCCTGGTTGCCGGCTCCTCTGTTCTGGACCTACTTCGTGGGCGCGGCGTGGTTCGCTGCAGCCATCAGCTTCGTTGCCTGGCGACATGTGCGCTGGGCGGCGGCACTGCTCGCACTGCTGTTTCTCATCATTGTCGCCACCATCGACCTGCCCAAAGTGCGCACCCACCTGCATGAGCGGCTCTTCTGGACACTCACCCTACGCGAGATGGCGTTCGCCGGCGGAGCGATGGTGCTGGCGGGCAGCATGTGGCCGCGCGGTAGTTCGGCTGGATCTATGCTCGTGCGGGTCGGCCGCGTCATCGTCGCGCTGACGATGGTCTTCTATAGGGTCCAGCACCTTCTCTTCCCACGGTTTGTGCCAGGCGTTCCCTTGAGCAAGCTCATGCCGGTGTGGGTGCCAGCGCCGACGCTGATTGCATGGTTCATTGGAATCACTTTGCTCTTGGCTGGCATTGGGCTGCTGGTCCCCAGCAGTATCCGAATCGCAGCCGCCAGCTCGGGGATGGTGCTGCTCTTGCTCACGGTGTTCTTCTACGTTCCGATCCTCGCGATGGAGATTCACTCCTCGCTCGCGGTGGAAGGGATCAACTACGTAGCCGACACGTTGTTATTCGCGGCGACTGCTTTGCTCGCGGGCTTCGGCGCGGACCAACCAAGAACAGCTGCGCTCTGACGAAGAGTGGAGCTAACCGGGATCGAACCGGTGAGCTCTTGAATCCCATTCAAGGATAGACCGAAGTTAAACCAACTGCTTGGCGAGCGGCACCGTGCAACCAAACCAAAAATTCACCTGACCAGATTTTTCGGCGTGTTCGCACCCCATTCGGGCGCTCGCGCGCGCATCGCCGCTCCCTTGGTCGTGAGCCGTGCTTTCGAGTCCATGATTCCGAAAGCATAGAGCTTCTGGACTATCCGGTCCACTCGTGATTAGTTAATGGACTACTCGGTCCACTCGGAGGATGAAATGGAAACACGACTCCATCGGAAGACGGCGCTCGTCACCGGCGCCACAAGCAACATCGGCCGTGCGATCGCGATCGCGTTCGCTCGCGAAGGTGCGCACGTCGTCTTGAGCGGACGGAATGAGGCACGCGCTGCCGAGGCCCTCCGAGTGATTCACCAGGCCGGAGGCCGGGCTGACTTCGTGCAGAGCACACTCGACGGTTCACCGGAGACCTCGCGAAGACTCGCCGAGGAAGCCACTCGCCTTCTCGGTGGACGGCTCGACATCCTGGTCAACAGCGCGGGCATCTACCCGGGGCCGACCACGAACGCCACCGACGAAGCGACCTTCGACCAAGTCTACGCGGTCAACGTGAAGGCGCCATTCTTTCTCACGGCGGCGGTCGCTCCTTTGATGGCCGCCCGCGGCCAAGGAGCCATCATTAACCTAGGCTCTTGGATAGCGCGACTCGGCATCCCTGTCGGTGCACTCTACAGCTCGACGAAAGGAGCCATCGAGACGCTGACCCGCGCATGGGCCGCGGAGTTCGGGCCGGCTGGCGTTCGCGTCAATGCGATTTCGCCGGGGGTGGTGCACGAGCCCGTCTCCACCGAGGGGCTAGGTGATCTGATGATGCGCGGGACTCCTGCCAATGCGAGCGGTAGCCCCGAGGCCATCGCCCTCGCAGCGGTCTACCTCGCGAGCGACGAGGCGGCCTTCGTGCACGGCACTGTGCTCGACGTCGATGGCGGACGCACGGGTGTCGCGGTCATCGCAGGCGGCGGGCGGTGAGCCAGTGGTAGGTTTGCGAACCAGTCCTCGGCGTCGAGTCGGCGCGGGCGCTCGCCGCGCACGGCGCGACGGTTGTGGGCGCGGCGCGCGATCTCGCCAGGACGCACACCGCGACTGAGCCAGTGTTGGCTTGGTGAGCTGCAGAACCTCGTCCAAGCCGGTCTCAAGCCTTTCGAAGCGCTTGCTGCCGGTACGCGGGAGGCGGCCGAGTTTCTGGGCCGAGGCGAAGAGCTGGGCACCGTGGCTGTGGGTAAGCGCGCGGATCTGGTCTTGCTGGACGCAAATCCGATCGAAGACGTGGCAAATGCTTCTCGCATCGCGGGAGTCGTGCTGCGGGGTCGATGGATGCCGAAGTCGGAGCTCCAGGCGCTGCTCGACAAGCAGGCCCTGTCGTATGCGCGTCCAAAGGATCGTTTCGCAGGAATGCCGCAGCTACCGCGTCGGGGCGCTTTGGAATTCAAGGGAAAGTACGAGCTACGTCAAAACGGCGTCACCATCGGCGAAGAAAGGATCGTCATTGATCGAATCGGACGCAATCACCGGGTGTTGACCTCCGAAGCCTCCATTGACCCGTATCACGACACCAAGACTCTGCTTAAGATCGAGCTGGGGGAATTCGTGCACGGCGTGCGAGTGGAGGTCGACCGACGCGCCGCCGAAGGAACGCGCTTGGTGATGGAGCGGGTTGGCACCGAAGTGCACGTTTTCGGGAACCGCCCGACCTACAGTGATATCGATCTGCGGGAGCCGGCGGATGCACGCGCCTTTCTCGGCGGGCCCATGCTGGCTGATTACTTGACGACGGATCTGATGGCGAACTTCGTTCTCGTCTCACGTGCGCTGCCGCCTCTCCAAGTGGGTCAGGCAACCCAAGTGCATCTCAAGCAGATCGAGCTGAATCCGAGTGAGTACTTCCGAAATGCAATCATCGGAGACATGGATTGGACGATCACGCGCAAGGAAGATACTGCGCCTGAGGCGCACGCCGCTTGCAATGGTTGTCGCACGCATGAGATTGCTTTTCCCGGTCGCGCGGGGTTTGGCTCCTACAAGATCGAGCTGATGCTCGATAACGACGGGTACCCCTGGAGGGTGACTGGAGAAAACGGCGATCAGGTCTTCCAGAGGATAGAACCCGCGCGCAAGGAGAGCTGAGAGCTAAGAGCTAGGAAGCGTCGAGTTGGCGGAACGTCCCTTATCGGTCCTACGATCACGAAGCACTTGAAAGGCTCGTCCATATCAGGGTGGGCTAACTCGTAGAGTTATCCAAGGCCGCGTCAGCGCGCCGGCGCTTTCCACGGGCGAGGCAGAATCCACCGCTTGAATTTCCGACGGCTCAGGAGGCCTCCCGTTACCGGGAGGCCTCGGAGTCTTGCCGGGCTCAGTCCTCGCACTTGAGCAGATGGCTCGTACCTTTTATTTGTAGAGCCAAGGCTTATAGGCAATCTCGATGTTGTATCCGTCCGGGTCGCCGATGTTTGCCGCGAAGTAGTCGGCACGCCATTCGGGCCGAAGGCTCGGTTCCTTGTTTGAAGTAGCTCCCGCGTCTATCGCCGCCCTGTAGCTGGCCGTGACAGCTTGGCGGTGAATGCGACGTAAAGGTCTTTGGCGACTTCGCCATTCTTCAGCCAGAAACCCGGGATGTTATTGATGGCGAAACCGCGCAGGGGAGGTTGATCGACCTTGTAGGGCATGTCGATGCCAAGCGGCTCAAGCACCTTCTTGTAAAATTCGCTCGACCGTTTCAGGTCAGAGACGGGGAGATAAATATGGTCAATCATGGCTTTCCTCTTTTCGTTTGACTGTGACAGCCCCGCGGATCCGCGCCTGGCGCGGCCACGCTCAAAAAAACCTGTGGAGCTAACCGGGATCGAACCGGTGACCTCTTGAATGCCATCTAGACCAAGTCGCAGTCGTGTCCACCACTTGGGAGGGTTGTTCAGCAACCACCGTGACAATCTGATGCAATCCGGTGCAATTCGGGGCAATCCGGTGAAAGGTGGTTGCTGGCTGACTCGCCCTGTTGAGTTAGGGTAAGTCGCCTCAGACATGCACTGTCCCGATTCCTGGTTGTCGGTCAAAAGACTTCTCTTGGTGTGGCGATCGTGGGGTTGAGGATTTGCGGCAGCCGTCGAGCGCTCGCGTTACAGCGTTAAGGGTCCCTCCCCGTGTTCGCTACGACTTGTCGAACATATCGGTTGCGCCGGCCATCGGGGATTTCCAGCTCCAGCTGACCGTCGAAAAACCTGAGCCGCAACAGCGTGTCCTTAACGAAAAAGCGGCGACCCGACTCGGGGAAAGCCTCCAGCACCGGCCCACCCGTTTGTTGCATGGTGAGGTGGTCACCTGAAGGCGTCAAAGTTAGCTTTTCTTCCTCGTCGAGCAGGTAGACACCGGCGTAGCGGTCGAGCAATTTGGGATCGAGTGCTTTCGCAACAGGCTCCGCAATCCAGTCGCCAGCTGCCAGCAAGCCAATCTTCATCGCAACTCGAGCTCCTGAGAGAAAGGCACGCAGTTCAGCGTATATTTCCTACAGGCGCCTCGCGGATCCGGTCCAAATCCAGGTGGGGTCCGGGTCAGCGGTGCGCTGCCGCCAGTCACGATTTGCGGGCACGAGCGACATGGAGATATTGGATGAATCGCACCGGGCGAAAAGCCTAGGGAGGGAAACATGAGCCTGTCATCGCCGGTCGCTACCGCGTTCCTACTAACGACTTTTCTGACATTGAGCTTCTCTGTTAAGGGCGATGCTGTCTCGCGCGGCTTACCCGCCCTGCGCAGCGTTAAGAGCAATTGCGTAGACGGTAAGATTCCGCCAAGCATGCTGGGCTATGCGCTCAACCCTGCCATCTATAGGATCGGTGCGGAGATTGAGCCTAACGAACCGTATTTCGAGGGGGGTAGGCCGATAGAGTACTCCGTCAGTCCCAGCCTTCCCGAGGGGCTGACGTTGAATTCCAGCACCGGCGTTCTCACAGGAACACCCACTGTCCTGACCCCGAATTCCGACTACACCGTCACCGCACAAAACTCGGCTGGCTCGACGGAAACCGCACTCACGCTCAAAATTGCGCCTACCGCCCCGGTCGTCACCAATGGCACAGTCAACGTGTTTCTTCGTAGTGCCAACACCCTTTATTTGGGCGGCACCTTCACGCAAATAGGTCCACCAACTGGTTCGGGAGTGATGTTGGACGCCCGTACCGGGGCAAAGCCGGGCTTTGCTGCGTGGCCGCCAGTGAACGGCAACGTTAACGCGGTCGTGGCGGATCCCGCTAATCCCGGGGGTTTCTACATTGGCGGCAGTTTCACCCAAGTGGGGACGGTGGCAATCAACCGAATTGCGAGGATTCTTCCCAACGGCAGGCCCGACCCGAACTGGAACCCAAACGCGAATTTCTGGGTCCTCTCCCTCGCGGTCAGCGGCAACACCGTCTACGTGGGGGGGGGTTTCACCTCGATCGGGGGGCGAACACGCAATTATCTTGCGGCGCTGGACGCCTCTACGGGCCTGGCCACAGATTGGAACCCCAACCCAGATCGGCTTGCCTTCCTAGGCGCGATTAGCGGCAACACCGTTTACGTGGGGGGGGGTTTCACCTCGATCGGGGGGCGAACGCGCAATCACATTGCGGCGCTGGACGCCTCCACCGGCCTGGCCACAGATTGGAACCCCAACGCGGATGACATTGCCGTCCCGGTGGCGATCAGCGGCAACACTGTCTATGCGGGAGGAATTTTCACCTTCATCGGAGGGCAACGCCGCAGGTGCATTGCTGCGCTAGACGCCTCTACCGGCCTGGCCACTGACTGGGATCCGAACCCGAATTGCTCTGGCGGTGTTGGGTTGCTGGTTAGCGGCAACACGGTCTATGTAGGAGGGGATTTCACCTTCATCGGGGGGCAACCGCGCAACAACCTGGCGGCGCTGGATGCCTCCACCGGCCTGGCCACAGACTGGAACCCCAATCCGAATGGCGTTGCCGCCCCGCTAGCGGTCAGCGGCAACACTATCTATGTGGGAGGGAATTTCTTCACCTTCATCGGCGGGCAACCGCGCAATTACGTTGCGGCGCTGGATGCCTCCACCGGCCTGGCCACAGACTGGAACCCCAACATGAATGGCGGTGTCGGGTCGCTGGCGGTCACCGACAACACCGTCTATGCCGGAGGAGGCTTCACCTCCGTCGGAGGGCAAACGCGCAATGCCCTTGCGGCGCTGGATGCCTCCACCGGCCTGATCACCGACTGGAACCCCAACGCGGACTTTGAGTACGGAGGCCAGCGGTTTAGTGCCGTTATCAATTCGCTAGCACTCAGCGGCAACACCGTCTATGCGGGAGGAGTTTTCACCTCGGTCGGAGGGCAAACGCGCAATAGCCTGGCGGCGCTGGATGCCTCCACCGGCCTGGCCACAGACTGGAATCCTGAATCGAATGGTTTTTTGTCGTCAGTGGCGGTCAGCGGCGACACAGTTTTTGCGGGAGGGCAATTCCGGGTCATCGGAGGGCAACCGCGCAACTTCGTTGCGGCGCTGGATGCCTCCACCGGCCTGGCCACAAGCTGGAATCCCAACGCGAATACCCCTGTCCTTTCGCTAGCGGTCACCGACAACACCGTCTATGTGGCAGGGTATTTCTCCTCGATCGGAGGACGGCCGCGCAATCGCCTGGCGGCGCTGGATGCCTCCACCGGCCTGGCCACAGACTGGAACCCCAACCCGAATGGCCTTCGGGTCGACTCGCTGGCGGTTAGCGGCAACACTGTCTACGCGACAGGGTTTTTCAGCTTCATCGGAGGGCAACCACGCGATTACGTTGCGGCGCTGGATGCCTCCACCGGCCTAGCCACGGACTGGAACCCCAACGCGAATTGGTATGTGAATGCGTTAGCGCTCACTGACAATACAGTCTATACGGGCGGATCTTTCACCTCGATCGGGGGGCAACCACGCAATTACGTTGCGGCGCTGGATGCCTCCACCGGCCTAGCCACGGACTGGAACCCCAACGCGAATTTCTATATCGACTCACTGGCGGTCAGCGGCGACACAATTTATGCGGCAGGTCGATTCACGTTCATCGGAGGGGAAACGCGGTTTGGTCTTGCTAGATTCTCCGGTGGATCTGACCGCGCAGACTAACCTGAACAGTGCGTCGCCTTGCCGAGTCAGATTCGTGAGGTGCGCGATCCGCACCAGAGAAAAGGGAGCTCGCATGAGAAGGCTTCGCCCTCTTCGCTGCGCTCGCGTTGGCGGCTTTTGTTGCACCACGGTCGTGGCCTGCCGGCCGCGCTTCCGCCTAGGGCGAGGTCTGCGATCCCGCCGAAGAATGCGAGGTCGAGGGCGATATCTGCTGTCCGCACGCCCCGGGCCCAACGTACCCTTGACCTGTGCGCCGCCACCCTGCTTCCGCTCGTCGGGCGAACTCTGCTGTCCCGGCGACGAGTGCGCGATTGAGGGCGATGTCTGCTGTCAGCACAAACCCGGGCCCGACGTGCCCTTCACCTGCGCGCCGCCGCCCTGCTTCCGCTGAGATCGCCCGAGCCGGCGAAGCAATAAGATGGAAACGATCTTCTGAAAGCGCGGGAAAGGGATCATAGGGATCGCGGGACTTAGCGTGATCCATAATCATTTCAACTTGAATGGCAGGAGAGCCCGTTTCGGCAGCGTGCGTCAATTGCATGGATTGCGGTGCAGCAATGCAGTACTATCCGTTTTCCCCTCTGGGCAGGACACCGATCCGTAGTTCGCCGAGGCAGCGGAGTGACCGAAAGGGGCGCTGGGAGCTGGCAACTTGCTCATCATCGCGCCACGCACCCGCCACCGCTCTTTCCAAGAAAAAGCCGCGCCCGCCGCGGTGCAAACGCCGCGCTTTCAGAAGATCGCTTCCACTCGAATAGCACCACGGCCAGCGGAGGTCGTGTTCAGGCCACCTCTTTGCGTCCGTCCGGTGAGGCAGCCACCGTTCTCCTAACATCGAATTACATTTGCTCGACACGCAGGGCGATGGCATGCGCTTTGTTGGCGCCTTACTTCACGGGACTATCGCTGATTGGTTCGTCGTCCTGATCGATGAACCGGAAGCATTCTTGTAGTTCCAGTTGTTGACTACATTATGGTGGCGAGGATATCTTCCCCGTCAGGCCAGCGTGTACAAGCGTTTGCCCCTGTAATCGTGATTGTCTGACCCGTCAGTTTAGCAGCCAGGAGCTGTGCGAATTGCTTCTTGCCGGTATCCGTATTCTCGTTCGTGAGCACGAAGTAGGGGTTGGTCGCGCACGGTGGCTGGCCAGTAGCAGGGACATCCATGTTCACGTATACTAACCCGTCTGAAGCTCGCACCGTTAAATAGGCTACCCTGCCCACTACTGAGCCGGCCAAGGCTGAAGAGGGCAACAGAATTAGCGCAAACACAATCACTAACAGCGAGAAAACACGCATAGGTGAATTACGCGATGGGCTGTGAAACACAACGCTTTGGTCAACTGTTCTATGCATTTGGTTTCTCCTATAGAGATTACAGCATTCCAACTTCTGGAATTTCGAAGCAAGCTCCCGTCGCTTGATCCCAAGCCCATGCGGGGGCCGCAAATACAACGGCCGCAGCCAATGCGAATGCCAAGACTTTTATCCGCACGACGCTGTTTTGCCACTCTGCCTGCGCACCACTCGTTCTCTGCCTCCTACTCATCGCTTTTCCTCCTTTGTAAGTACATCACAATGCGCGTCGGGAATATCTTCGCGGTTCCAGAACCCAAGCTCAGAACACTTTCCGGCATCTCAGCGGCGCCTTAACGAAATACCCCCCTCCCCGCAAACTCTTTGATCCGCTGTTAGCATTCGACGCATACTGTCTTTTCTGTCCATTGTTTAGTCTCCCCTTGGTATTGTTCCGGCCTTCTCTGTTTTTTTGGGACTCCCACTGAGAAGTGCCTAGTTACCTTCCTCTGGCAGTCGGTGATGTATGATCTCAAACTCTCTATTTCATCGGGCGTCGTGGCGTCGACGCCCCATCAGACCTTGTTGTATTCTGGGGGGGAGGATTTGCCACGGGAGCATTTTGCCGCGGAAGCTTTGTCACGACGCCCTCTCTCGTCCGCACCAAGTGAATGGTGAGCGTTGGATGCTCTCCTGCAATCGGATGCAAAATGGACCAACTAAATCTGGCACCCGGGACAGACTGTCGACTCTCAAGCAAATCAAGAAACTGAAGGAGCACCTCGCGCCCTGTCCTGCCCGCAGCTCCCAGGCTCGTACGCTGCTGGCGCCAGTAACTCCAACTCCCAAATGGCGGTGGCCCAAATTGGCTATTACTTGCACGAGCAACCGCAGCGCAGAACTCGGAAATAAAGTCACGGCCGTTTCGATCTTGGGCTTCGATCGAAATGGGTACATCCAGCAATGAAGTATACGGCACGTATTGGCCGAACTTGTCTTTCACATTCTTTGGATAGACATGGAAACGGCCAACGGTTCTACTGAGCTCGAAAATTCCTGGCGGAGAGTCTTCGTTATTCGCAGTCAGTGCGTTTTGAATGGTCTGTGTTAGAGCATCAAGGTCGCCTCCCGTGGTCGCCGCTGTGTTATTAAATCGCAGTCTCCTGGCCTTCAGAGACACGTTTACCCTCTTCGACTTGGCCACCGACTCGGGGCTAGCGGTGTTCGCCGTAGCGTCCGCGAAATCATTTGCAAATAAGTAGGGTGGATCCTCATATGTGATTGGGACGCCGAATTCCTTTTCGAGACTCTCCACCATTGTGGCCACGGGGCGCTCGTCAACTATCGTTACCTCTGCGGAGAAGGTGGCTTCAGGTCCGGTAATAAGTAGTAAAGCGACAATGGGGAGAGCCTGGCCAGGTCTCCCGACGACTCGCTGCCGGTGGTGAAAATTGCCCATGGATAGGCTCCTCATTCTGGTTCATCATATCCAGCTACTCTTTCTAGCTTCTAGCGCCAGAATCAAAAACTTCTCCTTCGGTTTCCGCGATGGCTGAGTATTTTCACAATTGCTGCCGATTCAGGCGAAAGAAATGACGGTTTATTTTTAATCATCCAAAACAACAGAGTTTATGATCTGCATGATTGGTCCCGGGCAGAGTCCATGCGTTGCGCATGAATTGTTGCGGCAGTTGGACCATCCCGGCGCGCAGGTTAAGATGCACCGCGCATTTTGCTGATCGCATACAGCGCTCGCAACATGCTGGCCCGCCCATGGCAATGGAGGGCAATCTGGGCACAGTAGAGTCCTTTCTACCCGCGACGCGCTTTCCCTAGTGACCGCTACGGTACGCGTACCAATCTCAAGGGTTAGAGTGGCTTGACGGTATAGACGCCAGCCAACGGTACCTGAGAAGTCCTCGTAATCGGAGATTCTCATGTCTTGATAAACAATGGCCGTGCACGGGGCACGATTCACAGAACGATAGTACCTCACCGGATACTCAGTCCAGCCCACTTCATCGTCGCCCCACTGGGTGCCCGTTACATTCCAAGTCCCGGTTGTTGGGAGTCTATCGAGTCGCGGCACCAGGGAGCGATCAAAGTAACAAGTATCGATCGCAAGTGGAGGTTCAAAGGGTACCCACTCCTGCACCTGCTGCCCCGTAAAGTTATAGTCGAAGGGTCGAAGGTTCTGGTTCCAGAAATGAACTGGTCGATAATTCAACTCAGGATCCCATCCGGGGGGGTCTCCCCGGGAATCATCAGAAACAACCAATTCGGTAGTCGGTACCGAAGGCTCCCGACGAATGGTGAAATACTGATCGGGGAAATTGGGTTGCACCCACCTCACAGATGCCAAATTACAACCCGGACTTAGCAGTGTGGCGTAAATGTCCGCGTGGCCACCGTTACACAGCTGCCCTTGATAATCCAACAATCCATTAACCGAAAACTGAAACGTGCCCACGGCTGGCGAGATGGTTCCGTTTACGAGAATCAAGCGCCCAGGCCAACTTGGAGGATCATTCATACAGTAATAATGGAGAACACCCTGGATGTTATTGCCTGTTGTCGGGGCGAGATTGCGAATAGACACCGAGTTGTCGTTAAGCCTCCAATCGGAGCCACCCGACGGACCGTTCACGGTTGCACATGGAGCGGCGCGGGCCGTACCGGTGAAGATAAGAAAGAAGGACAACAAGAGAATTGCTGAAGTTCGCTTGATTCGCATCCTGCGTACCTCCCCACTGCTCTTCAAATGTGCGCTCGCCGTTCCCGACAAGCATGAGCAGATTCTTAATGCATCGCCTCGGATCACGAGCGCCATGCAGCCCCTCCTCAATTTCTTTGAATGTCCCCCTCCCGAATTGCCGCTATCTCGTTCTTCACCCACAGTCAAGCGCCAATTGTGCAACCGCGAGCCGGTGTTCGGCGTGATGGAGCTTTCGGCTCGACCGCTCGAAAGAGACTGCTGTGGTGCGCGTGCTCTGCTGCGAGAGCTCGCCCAAGTCGAGGAGCTTCCAAACAGCCAGAAAGAAGCGCTGATTCTATGTGAAGAAGCGCGCAACAGTGCCCGAGCTTGACGCGACCCTTGTGTATGCGGTCGAGCCGCACACGGACGCTGTCGCCGATGGCCTGATCGGGATCCACTCTCGTCGGTGACAACTGGATCCCTTGAGGCAGGCGCCGCGGGGAAGACGTCGTTTCGCCCGGCGCCTGCAGATCATCAAAGGGCACGCCGCTTAAGTCGAAGCGGACCCCTGTGCGACCAAGGCCATACGGCAAGACGATTCTGGTCAACGCACGACGCATGAATCATCCCGGCCAAGGAATGCATTAGGAGCCTTTCTGTGCTTTTCCACGCAGGCCGCTTCGGAAAGATCATCCCAGATCGATAACCTGATCCCGTAGATCACTCGTCATGATGAGGCTGACTTCACACTTCCTGGTCCGACTTTTTATCGCTTCGGTTATTCTACTTAGTCACCTGCATTATCTGGAGCGTCGTTCCAGTTTCGCAGCCCTTTCTCCGGGCTAACCGCGATGCGGCAAGGTTGGCACGCATTCTGCTGCACAAGGAGGTTACCCAACTCGCACAAATCGGATCTGCGTATGCGCTCGTCCATCCCCTGTAGATGCCCAGTACAGCGCTTACACCGCGAGCCTCCGTTTTTGTTTTAGGCGCTCGTATGGGGTGTGTCCATCGAGAGCCCCGTGAGGTCGGTGGTAGTTGTAGTAGTCTTCCCATTCCCGAAGCTTCTTGTTGAAGAGGTGGATGTTGTCGGTGACTCCGCCCTTATCGAGAAGCTGGTAAAATTCCTCGTCGTCGATGCGGTGCGAGCGTTCCACCTTGCCGTTCAGCCTTGGCGTGCGTGGCTTGATGTAGACGTGCTGGATGTCCTGGTCGCGCAGGTGCCAGTGGAATGTGGACTGAAACTCCGCGCCGTTGTCCGTCTGGACCACGTGGATCCGAAACGGCAAACGGCGGGTAACTTCGTCGATGAACTGAGTAGCCGTCTTCTGGGTACACGCGTCATAGACCTTCAGAATCCGGATGCGAGTGCAGTCGTCGATGGCGGTGAATTGGTAGAGCCGCCTGGACGAGCCTGGGATGCGCTCCAGGAACTTAACGTCGACTTGCACGCGGTGTCCGGGCTGCTGCTTCTCGTACCGCTTCCACTGGTGATGCTGGCGTTGGTACTTCTCGCTGCTGGGCAGCCTGTTTAGGCCATGACGCTGAAGGATTCGGTGCACCGTGGCAACAGCAAGGGCAATGTCGTGGTAGCGCTTGAGGTACGCGGCAATCCTTGGGGGACCGAAGTGGTAGTTCTGCCTCAGGTAAAGGACCTTGCTCACCACCCTCAGCGGTCACTGAAAACCGGCCATAGGTGGTCACTTCAAAACAGATTGGATGAAGTGGCTGGCCTCGGTCGCCACGAGGTGACGCGCTAGCGTCCCTCAGAATCAAACGCGCTCATTGGCGCAAAAGCAAAGGAGACCAGCCGTGGAACATATTGCCATTGATT
>Ga0209588_1000021_pt1 | contig 92259 bp, 67 predicted proteins | sample Rivendell_Oct201_10_FD_188351 | JGI IMG/M metagenome (GOLD analysis project Ga0209588, IMG submission 188351) | Vadose zone soil microbial communities from the Eel River Critical Zone Observatory, Northern California, USA -... | ecosystem: Host-associated > Plants > Roots > Rhizosphere > Soil ...
CCACATCGCGCGGGCGATCTCGCCATGGCGACGACTGACCGCATTGGCGGATCGGCTTACGCGCAGTGCCAACTCGGTCATACCGAATCGCTGCCCGCCGTCCGGTCCAATCCCGCGTCCAAGTGCGAGCAGCACGTCCAAGTCGATGCCCAACTCGGCCGGAAGTGTACCGAGGATGCCCTCGAGAGCGCTGGTGCTGTAAGACTCGTTTCCGGCTGCCACGGGCGTGTGGGTTGTGAAGACGATTCGGCTCCGCGCACTCTCGATCGCTTGTGCCACAGACCGACCGCGGGCGATCTCTTCGCCAGCTAGCGCCAGCGCCACCATCGCGGCATGCCCTTCGTTGAGGTGAAAGACCGCCGGATGGATGTTCATCGCGCTGAGGGCTCGCACGCCACCGACGCCAAGCAGCGCATACTGCATCAGCCGCACATCCGGATCGCCGACGTACAACTCCGCGCCGATCCAGCGCGCCAACTGTGAATTCTCCGGCACGTCCGTATCGAGCAGAAACAGGGGGACTCGCCCGACGTCCGCTCGCCAGATCCGAGCAGTGACGCGCTCGCCGCGCAGCGGGATCGAGATGGTGAGCGGAGTTCCGTCGGCTTTGGTGATGCACCTGACGGGCAAATCCTCTGGATGCTCATTGTGCCACCACTCGTGCTGCCATCCGGAGCGATCCAGCCGCTGGTGAAAGTAGCCCCGGCGATACAAGAGTCCGACGCCAACGATTGGCAACCGCTGATCGGAAGCCTCCTTTAAGTAGTCGCCTGCGAGCACGCCAAGGCCGCCAGAATAAATGGGCAAAGACTGGTGAATTGCATACTCGGCGCAGATGAAGGCGATCGGCTGTTCTGCGGAGGCGGGTGGCGCACTGGCAAACGGGCGGGCTAACTCCTCCGCCAGCGCCTTATCCATAGCGTCCGCGCGCGCGACTAGCTTCGGGTTCGCCGCCGCTTGGTCCAGGCACGAGGTTTCGACCAGCAGCCGCACCGGATTCTGGTTGCAGGACTCCCAGCGCTCTGGGTCGATCGCGCGAAACAACTCCGGACCCCCGGGCTGCCACGACCACCAATAATTGTAGGCGAGTCCAGCAAATGCAGAGAGCACCGGGGGCAGGGCCGAAAGAAATGAAGGCCCGCGAGGCGCCTCACTGCCGATGTGTAAGACCGTGTCCATCGCTTTACCGTGTCAGGAGAGAAACTCGGATGCAAGCCACGTCCGCTGAAGGCATCGCCACGAGATCAGTAGTGGGACGTAACGAGCCTGCGCACCGAAAAGGGAGCAAGATCCACGGGTGAGCTCCGGCCGAGAATCGCCGCGGATACCGCATCTGCAGTGATCGGGCAGAGCAGGATCCCATTTCGGGTATGCCCGGTGGCGTAATAGAGGTCCTCCACCGTCGAGGCGCCGAGGATCGGCCAGCCGTCGGGGGAGGCGGGACGGAAGTTGCACCAGGCGTCGATTAACGGTGCATCGATCAACGCCGGCGCGATCTCAATCGCCAGATCGAGCACGCTTCGCACGCCTCCTGCGGTTATTGCCCGCTCGTGCCCGACCTCCTCCATCGTCGATCCGCAGAGGACGCGGCCGTCCGCGCGCGGCACGACGTAGCCCTTCTGCGAAAATACAACGCGCTGAAGCAGTGGAGGCCGCGTGTCGAGCAGCGCGATCTGACCCCGCACCGGCCGCACCGCGCGAGGCGGCAATCCGTTCCCCTCCACTCCGGAGCTCCAGGACCCGGCCGCCAGCACCACCGCTCCGGCCTCCATGCGCCCGCGCTCGTGGTCGACCCCGACCGCACGGTTGCCCTGACGGACGATCCGCACGACCTGCCCCGTGAGGAAGGAGGCCCCTGCCTTGTGCGCGGCAAGATAGAGCGCGCGAGACAAGAGCTTCGGGTCGATGGAGGCCTCGTCGCGCAAGAAAAGTCCGCCGCGGACGCGCGGATTGATCGCCGGCTCCAGTTGGCGGACTTGCCCGGGATCGAGCGCCTCGACCGAGGTGCGGCGCGCCTCCAGCCTGGCCGCGCGGGCGACGAATGCTTGCACGCTGAGGTCGTCGAACGCCACCTGCAGCGTTCCTCCGGCGCGATAGCCGACCTCGATTCCGCTGAGCCGCTCCAGCTCGGCGGCAAAATCGCGGTAGAGCGCGAGGGAGGCGGCGCACAGCTCATAGAACGGCCCCGGCTCCTCCGCCTCCACCCCGGGAGAAAGAATTCCGGCGGCGGCGCTCGAAGCTTCGGCGCCCGGGACAGCCCGCTCCAGGACCACCACCTGGCGACCTGCCTGTGCGAGCCGCAGCGCGACGGCACAGCCTTGCACCCCCGCACCGATGATGATCACGTCCGATGTCATCAACGAAAAGTAACGCTCGACCTGATTGTGGACCAAGGGAGATGTTGGCCGGTCAATCGAGCCGTTGCGCGAAATGAAAGTAGCGTCATTATGCCAGTATGCAGACTCGACTGGTTTTACCCCCTCATTGGCGTCAGGTAACCGACTGCGTCTTCGAGCTGGATCGGCTGTTTCGCCCCGGGATGCAGGTCCCGGTCCGATTGGTTGCGGACGTACCCCTTTTTGAAGAATGGATCGCGCAGGACCGACTGAATCCGTTGATCGACTTGGCCTCGGTGCGCGGTTGCGCGGCCCAGGTTGTCGGTCTGCCCAACCTCAAGCAAGGTGAGGACCTTCCCTCGGGTACGGCACTGGCGATGCAGTACCCGGACGGCTTTTTGGTTCCTTCCGCGATTGGACCTGACATCAACTGCGGGTTTCGGCTGCTCACTTCTCCCTTGAACCAGGATGAGCTCGTGCCGCGGCTCTCGGCGCTCCTCGATGAGCTCGAGCGCACCGTTCCGATCGGCGATGACCGAGGAGGGCCCCTGGGGCTCTCTCGCCAGGAGCTCGACGAGCTTTTGCGGGAGGGATCCCGTTACCTGGTGCGCGAAAAGGGAATCGGCATCGAGGAGGATCTACTCACCGTCCAACATGAAGGCCATTTCCACGACGCTCACGGAGACCACCTTTCGGCGTCGGCGAGATCGCTTGGGTTATCTCAGCTCGGCACGCTCGGAAGGGGACATAGCCACTTCGTCGAATTGGGCGTGGCAGAGGAAATCTACGATCAGGCGGCCGCTTCGAAACTCGGGCTGGAAAAAAATCGAGTTACGGTGCTGATTCATGCCAGCGCCCGATCGCTGGGTGAGCGCACCTACCAAGAAACAGTGGAGCAGTGCGCACAGACGATGGCCCGGCGGCAACTTACATCTCCACGCCGCGGCTACGTCTATGCCCCGCTCGATTCCGCCGAGGGGCTGTCCGCCTATCACGCGCTCAGAGCTGCGGCCAATTACGGATGGGCCAATCGCCATGTCATCACGCACCAGGTGCGCACCGCCCTGAAACAGGTATTCAGCGGCAATGGGGCAAAGCTGCTGACCGTCAGATGCGACTCGCCCAGCAATACCGTTGATCTCGAGCGAATCGGCGATCAGCTGCTGTGCGTTCATCGACACTCGGCCACCACCGCCTACGGGCCCGGTAAGCGCGAGCAGGTTCCTCGCGCCTACCGCATGCTCGGCGAGCCCATCGTGTTGCCCGGGAGCATGGGCAGTAGCTCGTACGTGGCTCTCTCGATGGAGGGCGCCACCGAGCTGTCGCTAGCCAGCGCGAGCCATGGCGCGGGCCGTCGGGAGAGTAGAAGGCTCGCTCGAAAAACCTTCACCGCCGACGAGGCGAGACAGCGCGTCGAGGAGCGCGGCGTGATGGTGCGCTCCCCCACCCCGGATTTGCGCGAGGAAATTCCGGAGGCCTTCCGCGACGTCGAAAAGATGTTGAACGTCCTGGAACGAGCGGGCATCGTCCGGCGTGTCGCCCGCCTGGGTCCGCGCGGCGTGCTCAAGGGATGAACTGACTTACGGCTGCGGGTTCCAACCGCCTCGTCCGGATCCGTTGCGTACGAGTTTGTCCCGTCGATCAGTTCGTCATCCGGAGCAATTCCATATCCGACCGAGCCATTGAAATTCGCGACCGCGACCGGGCGAGCCCAGCAATACGATCCGATCACGAGCGAGACAGCGCAGCCGTACCGCCACAGCAACCCCCCCATAACGCACTCCTGTAAAGGTCGGTGCACGTGCGTCGCGAGTTCCGCGATTTCAAGCTTCACGCCACACTCGCAGGCTGCTCGCCAAGTTGCTGACTTAGTGGGGACGATGACCGTTCGCCCCCCGTAGGGCCAAGCGGGGCTTGAGCTTGAATTGTTCGTTACCCATCGCTTTCACCCTTGAACCTGGACGCCATCCAGGGGTCGTGCGGGTGAGTGGCTTGACGCATGCACTGAGTGGATTGGCGCAGTGCGCTGAAATGCACGCCGGTGAACGGGAGCAGGCTCGAAACTGTACTGAAACGAATGACTATGGCAGGGTCTTTTTACCGGTGGACGTTGTCGTCTCGCGCTTAGGAGCGAGCAGTGAGCGATATTGCCACATTGTTCACCGCGCTATGGGGGCAGACCGAACAGGACCTCGCTCGTGCATCCGTCCGTCCACGTCTGTCGAAGGGCACAGTGGCCTATCGTTTCCACTTCGTGGGCTTGGAGGCGGGATCGTACGAATGGAACGCCGGGGCGCCCAGAATTCAGCTCTATCGCAGCGGGAATCTGCCGGACGATGTCGAACGGCCCGATTTGGTCACCCAGCCGGCCGACGACGCCTGCATTCTCGCGTACGAGCGGGGACACTTTATTTCTGATCCGATCGGCGACCGCTCTCAATCCGCCTACGCTTCGTTCCGTGAGGGCATCCCGCTCGCGCTGCCGCAAAAAACCGCCATTTTCGAAGAGGAACGACGGGCCTGGCATAACGCCCGCCTCGTGCTGAAGCGGCTAGGCTGGACCGATTGGGCGAGCTTCGAGGCCATGCAATGGCGCCTGCTCCATGGCTACTCCGAGGGGCTGGCGCAGCCAAGGGAGTAAGCATCGCCCTGAGGAGCGTGCCGCCAGTACCCCGATCGGGATTCTGAAAGCTACAAATGAGTAAACTCGACGACGCCGCTGCCACCGGATGAATAGACTCGCTTTACTCCGTCGCCACGCGCGTCACCGACGCTCACCCGAATGACTGGACCCGCCAGATTGCCGACCAAAGCGGTCTGCCAGGTGACGCCATCAAACGTCGCCTCCATCACCCGAGCAGGACTGTACTGAGCGGTATAGAGTCGATTGATCCCGTCGCTCTGGCCGTCGCCGACTGCGACACCGAACACCTCAGAACCAATCGAAATGTCCGCGGTCTGGTCCCACCCACTGCCATTGTATGTGAACTCGCGTACGCCAGAATCCCGCACGGCCACATACACGCGGTTCGTTCCATCATTTCGCCCGTCGCCAACCACGATTCCCATCACCTGTGAAAGCGAGCCGCTGTTCAGCCGTGAAGAATCCCAGCCCGCACCATTCCAGGAGAGCTCATACGCGTGAAACTGCCCTAGGATGGCGTCGAAGATTCCTTGGTAAATGCGCAGCACGGTATCGTTGCGGCCGTCGGCAACGGCCATCGCGAACGTACCGTCGCTGAAGCCAGCTAACGGGGACGCGATCGGCGTTGACATCCAATCGGTTCCATTGAAGGTGTACTCGTAGGAGACATTGTTCGGCGGAGCGCTGCCGGTCGAGAAGTACAGATGCGGGCTGCCGTCGCCGCGAGCGTCGCCCGCGGCCGCGCCGATCAGTTGTTGTCCGGCCGGGCCCATCGCGGCCGCCATCCATGAAGCGCCGTCCCAGGTAAACTCCAGCGTGTTACCGCCAAAATTGAAATCGCCGACGTACAGATGTTCGCCGCCATCGCCACGCCCGTCGGTCAACAGCAGTGCGCCCTCAGAGTAGAAGGGCAAGTTGATGTTTGACGTGTTCGCCCAAGACCCATCGAACGTGAATTCCTTCAGGGAGCTGCTCGGGAAGGTGATCTGCGTTGCATAAAGGCGCAGCGTCCCATCGCTCCGCCCGTCGCCTTGAACGATCCCAACCGTAAAGCCTCCTGTGAAAACCGGCAATGGTACCCAACCCGTCCCACCCTGCACCTGTTCGTTGCCAACGCCATTCACGGAGGAATTGTTCGCGGTGACCGCAGCATTCTTCGTGCGCACCGCAGCATTCGGCCTGCTCTCCTGCGCGATGGCTACGCTTCGATCGACACCCGTGAAGATCAACACCAGCGATAGCTGCGCCAACAGCTTGCACCAACGTTCTGCCTTCATGAGTAGCCCCCTGGTTGCACTACCAGCTGAGCCTACGCGTTCGGCAAATCAATTGAAACAATTCTCGGATTGTATTTGTAAACAGCGTTGCACTGCCGAAACAGCCAAATGCCGCTGCCCCGGCGCCGCGCACCTCCTGATTGGCTGCAAATCGCAACCGGCCGGGAGTTGACGGCGGGACCGAGTAGCCGTAATTAGCGTCCAGGTGGACTGATTTCCGGACCCTTGCAACCACCTTAAAAAAGCTAAGGCGCCGGGTTTCTGGAGCGATCGTGCCTCGGAATCCGCGCACCTTGGCGTGGGACTGGACGAGGAGACGGACGATGGCGATCGCGACGAACCTGGGTTTCCCGCGGATTGGTGCCGGGCGAGAGCTGAAGAAGGCATTGGAATCGTTCTGGGCGGGCGAGTTAAAGCAGGATGCGCTCGTCTCCGAGCTTAGGCGGATCCGCAACGAGAACTGGCAGCTCCAGAAGCAGTTGGGCATTCAGCACATCCCAGTCAACGACTCTTCCCTCTACGACCACGTGCTGGACACTTGCGCGATGGTGGGCGCCATCCCGTCCCGGTTCGGCTTTTCTGGTGACCGAATCGATCTCGATACCTATTTCGCCATGGCCCGCGGCCGGGGGAGATCCCAAAAGGAAGTAGCGGCGATGGAGATGACGAAGTGGTTTGATACCAACTACCACTACATCGTGCCGGAGTTCGAGAACGGGATGAAGTTCCGGCTTACCTCGCAGAAGCCCCTCTCTGAATTCCGGAGCGCGAAGGAGCTGGGGATCGTTGGACGCACGGTGCTGCTGGGTCCCGTGACGTTTCTCCTGCTCGGCAAAGCGAAGGATCCGTCGATCGATCGGCTGGGCCTGCTTCCGGGCCTGCTGCCCTTGTATGAGGAGATTCTGAGCACCCTCTCAGCAGGGGGAGCGGAGTGGGTCCAGATCGACGAACCGTGCCTGGTGCTCGACATCGACGACGCCGAGCGAGCCGCGCTCCGGAGCGCGTACGCGCGGCTCGTCAAAGCAGCTCCCAAGCTCAAGATCCTCGTCGCGACATACTTCGAGGGATTGCGGGACAACTTATCGGTGGCACTCTCGCTTCCTGTGGCCGGGCTGCATCTAGATCTCGTGCGGGCCCCGACACAGCTTGGTGAGGTCCTGAATTCCAATTCGCTCCGCTCGGGGATGTCGTTGTCGCTCGGCGTCGTCGATGGGCGGAATATCTGGAAGACCGATCTCGAGCACGCCTTGGGGTTCGTCGAGCGGGCGGTTGAGGCCATCGGGACGAGCCGGGTCATGGTCGGTCCCTCCTGCTCGCTCTTGCACTCCCCGATTGATCTAGAGCTCGAAACGAAGTTGGACGCCGAGATCAAAAACTGGATGGCGTTCGCCAAGCAGAAGCTCGAGGCCATTGTGACGCTGACGAACGCGGCGACCGAAGGGCGCCGAACCGTCCAAGTGGCGCTTTCGGAAAACGCCGCGGCGATGGAGTCTCGGCGTAGGTCGCCGCGGATTCACAACAAGGATGTGAAGATCCGCGCAGGCAAGGTAACCGAGGAACAGCTTCGGCGGTCAAAACCCTATGCGGACCGTCACAAGATCCAGAGTGGCCAGCTCCGCTTGCCGAAGTTGCCAACCACCACCATCGGGTCGTTCCCCCAGACGCCGGAGGTTCGGGCGCTTCGGGCCAACCTGAAGTCCGGGAAGATCACCCCCGGCCAGTACGAGGACGCAGTCAAGACGGAGATCGAAAAGACCGTCCGCTTTCAGGAGGAGATCGGGCTCGACGTGCTCGTGCACGGGGAGTTCGAGCGCAATGACATGGTCGAGTACTTCGGCGAGCGGCTTTCCGGTTTCTGCTTCACCCAGAACGGTTGGGTGCAAAGCTACGGCTCCCGCTACGTCAAGCCGCCGGTGGTTTTCGGGGACGTGTCGCGGCCCGAGCCGATCACGGTCGCGTGGTCAAAATATGCCCAGTCGCTGACGGCGAAGCCAATGAAGGGAATGCTCACCGGGCCCGTCACGATCCTCCAGTGGTCCTTTGTGCGCGACGATCAGCCGCGCTCTGAGACCTGCAAGCAGATCGCCCTCGCGATCCGGGACGAGGTCGCAGACTTGGAGGCCGCCGGCATCGGCGTGATCCAGATCGACGAGCCGGCCTTCCGCGAGGGGCTGCCGCTGCGGCGCGCAGACATGGAGGGCTACCTTCGGTGGGCGGTGGACTCGTTCCGCCTGGCGGCGGCGGGCGTGCTGGATGCGACGCAGATCCACACCCACATGTGCTATTCGGAGTTCAACGACTTCATCGATTCGATCGCTGCGATGGACGCCGACGTGATCTCGATTGAAAGCTCCCGCTCGCAGATGGAGCTGCTGGGCGCGTTCAGGCGGTTCAAATACCCGAATGAGATCGGACCGGGGGTGTATGACATTCACTCGCCGCGGGTGCCGAGGCGCAAGGAAATCGAGCAGCTCTTGCGCAAGGCGCTGGAGGTACTATCGCTGAACCAGCTCTGGGTGAACCCGGACTGCGGCTTGAAGACTCGGAGGTGGGAGGAGGTCAAGCCCTCCTTGACCGCGATGGCGGAGGCTGCGCAGAAGCTGCGGTCGGAACTCCTGGAGCACCCGAGGTAACTACTCATGCGGACTCTGCTGGTTATCGCGCACTCCTGGTCGATGCTGGTTTTGGGCGCTTCCGAGGACGGCGGCCTTCCCGCGCAGCGTAGATCCGTGCAACTGCGGGTCGCCGACTACCGCCCGATGTCGCAGCGCGCACCCACTTCAGACGAGATACGCGCAGCTCTGGTGGAAGTATTGAGGGCGCAAAAAATCCTCGTGACCTCGGACGCTAAGACGCATCTTTGGCTGGAGCTGGTGGAGTCCGAAAAACGTGACCAGGAAGGTATCCAGGCGTGCGCCCGGGTTCGGAGTTGGATTGTCGAAATCGGAAAGGAATATTTGCCAAAGCGAGAAGTAGTCACTGAGCGCTGCGCGCTCAGCGAGGTCATTGCCAACCTCAAACGCACGCTCGACTGGTGATCACGGCGGTGCCCATATCCCCGACTCTCGAGGAGAGCGCCAAATAGTACGGGCAAGTGCGGCTTGCCCCTACCGACTCGCAGCTGTGCCCTCTCGATCGCTTGAGTAGACTCAGTAACGGGGCGCCGGAGCGGCGGAGAGTTCCACGCGCTGAGCTTCGGCGACAAGTGCGAGAGGGTTCGACGAATGCGATCATCATTGAGGGAGCTGCTCGTGGGAGTCGGCACGTTGGGCCTGCTCATCGGGTTGAGCGCACGGGCCGATGCTCCGGTGGCGATTTCATGGGATGAGGGCTTGGCTTTCGACTACGACCGGGAGAACTACCAACGACTGCTCACGGATATAATTCAGAGGGGGCATTCGGCGGTGTCGGCCGAGCTCGGCTGGACGCTGGAGCGGCCACTGAAGATCAACGTTTACACGCCTGTCCACTACGAAAAGCAGTTCGGGAGCGTGGCTGCGTCCACCCGGGGCGCGCACTATGGCTATGGCGCTATCTACGTCAACGGTGGAAGCCGACTCAATGATGAGTTCGCCGGAACGATGGTACATGAGCTGACGCACGCGTTCCTGGACTACCGAGGCACCGGGAGGCGGCTCCCGACCTGGCTGAACGAGGGATTGGCGGAGCGTCTCGGGTGGAAGCGCAAAGGGCTCGATCAGCTCGCGCCGAATCAGGTGATGACGATCCAATACGAGCGGCGGCAGGGCAAGCTCACGCCATTGCCGGTGTGGGGCGTGATTAGGATGGACTACTTGCAGTTCTACGCAGCGGCCCTATTCGTCGAGAAGAAGGTGGGAAAGGACAAGTTGCTCGCCGTGGTGCGGCGTACGCTGCAGGGCGAGTCCTTCGAGCGGGTTCTTGACCAGGAGGTCCGCTGGACGGTCAGTGATCTTGAACGCGAGTTTGTCGACTGGGTGGACCGCCTCTAGCTGGGAATCTAGACTTGGCTCGCAGAGCGCACGCTGCGTCGAGTCGGCGGCGCTGGTCCACACCGTCAAGGCGAGCAACTTGGAAAGGTTGAGGAGAACCGCGGAAGGGCGAACCTTCCGCGATTCTCCTCCGCGCGCATCGGACGAAACCCTATAGCGAGCGCAGGAAGTTGAGGATGTCCTGCTCCTGCGATGGGGTCAGCGCGCTGAACTGGCTGATCACCGCATTGGCTTCTGAGTTGCTACCCCGTCACATTTCCCTCTCCTGTTTGGGTTGAAGCGGTTTGGTCAGGCCCCTCGAGCCGGCCGATTCGCCGGACAGTCGAGAAATATATGACTTAGTTGAAAAACATGTAAATCGTGATTAGCTAGTTTTTGTTGGTCATTGCACATTTGTGCGGGTCGAGGTCGGAGCCGCTTTTCGCTGTTGATGGCGTGCTCTTGCCTCGTGCTCGAGCGCTTTCTCAAACGGCGCGAGTGAATGGCAAGACTCCACCGTCCAGCTCCAAGAGTCGCGCTGCGATGCGAGGCCGCTAAAGCGCGGGACATTCACTGACCGGCCGCGACACCGTGACCTGACAATCGTTGCATCGGTTCGCGCGCGTTCTTTCGCTTCCCAGGGACTCGTCCGGTTCGTTGAAACGTTTAAGTAGAGAAGGAGTCCCCTGATAATGCCTGAAAAAGCTCATTCTAAGACTGGCAACCACCGGTGAGAGATTCCTCTCGAGTAGTCGTGGTCACTGGAGCCGGCGTCTGCTGCCATCTCGGAGATGACCTTGGCCAGATCGAGTCGATGCTCCGAACTGGGCGGACCCTGCCGTTCGTGCGCTATCCGCCAGCGGTTCAAGCTGGAGCGCGTTGCCAAATCTTTGGTAGCTACCGGGGCGAGCTCACTGCTCCTCGGCAGCACGCGCGCTTCATGGGACGCGCCGCGCTGATGGCCTACAAGGCGGCCCTCGCTGCCCTCACCCAATCAGGGCTCGATCGCCGCGACATCGCGGTTGTAGCCGGAAGCGGTACGGGAGACGTTGCCACCCACATCGAGATACAGGAGAAGTTCTCGCGTGGCGATGGCTTCCGCAAAGTATCGCCAGCGGTCATCCCGCGCCTGATGGCCTCCACTGTCTCCGCCAACCTGGCTACGGCGCTGTGCACGAGTGGGCCGTCGTTTAGCGTGAGCGCCGCTTGCGCTGGCGGCGCCTACAATATTCTCATCGCGGCAGAGCTGATCGAGCACGGCCATGTCGAGGCGGCGCTGGCGGGCGGAGCTGAGGCGGTGGATCCGCATTTTCACGCTGGCTTCGAGGCGATGCGCGCGCTCAACGGCCACGACAACGAACTGCCCGAGCGCGCATCTCGGCCGTATTCTGCTGATCGCGCGGGCTTCATCTTCGGCGAAGGGGCGGGCATGCTGGTCCTCGAAACCAGAGCCCATGCAGCCGCGCGGGGGGCAACGGAGCTTGGAGTGGTTTGCGGCTACGGCATGTCCTCGGATGGCACTGGAGAGATGGTTTTCCCCTCAGAGCAAGGGGCACTTCTCGCGATGCAGCGTGCGCTGCGTCACGCTGAAGTGACTCCCGAGGCTATCGACTACGTGAACACCCACGGTACTTCCACGCCGAGCGGCGACGTGACCGAGGTGCGCGCCCTGCAGCGGTTATTCGCTGGCCGGATCGTTCCGTATTCGTCGACCAAGGGCTATACCGGGCATCCCATCTCGGCCGCCGGAGCAATCGATGCGATTTTCACGCTATCGATGCTTCGCGGAGGTTGGATTGCTCCGTCTGTGAACGCGGAACCGCTCGACCCGGCCCTTCGAGAAATGCCACCGGTGTTGCGGCCGGTCTCGCAGCCACTAAGGCTCGCGATCTCCAACTCGCTCGGCTTTGGCGGTACCAATGTTGCTTTGGTGCTCGGTCGCGCAGAACCGCGATCCCGCAGCTAGCGAGATTCTGAAACCGATTCGCGGTTCCAACCTCGAAACCGAAGTGCGGCAAGGTTGACTTTTGTTGCCAGAATGGTTAACCGTACGGTTAATTATTCACCGAACTTCAACATGAATCGAAAGGACCCCGCGATGAAGAATCCACCCCCAGGTTGGCCTCGTATCTCGTCTTCCCTCTTCTACCGAGAGCCCGCCAAGGCGATCGACTGGCTCTGCCGAGCGTTTGGCTTCACGGTGCGTCTCAAAGTCGAGGGTGAGGGAGGTCGCATCGAGCACTCCGAGCTGGAATTCGGCGAGGGTCTAATCATGGTCGGCGGGGCCGGCGAGGAGTACACCCGGCCCGAGAAGGCCTGGCGAGCGCGAACCGCAAGTCCAGCAATGGTCGGCGAAAGAAACACCCAGACACTTTGCCTTTACGTCGATGACGTCGATGCTCATTGCGCACGAGCCAAGGCGGCTGGCGCCACTCTCTTTTACGAGCCGAAAAACACCGACTATGGCGGTGACTACTGGGAAGATCGCTCTTATGGAGCGATCGACCTGGAAGGCCATATGTGGTGGTTCATGCAGCGCATTCGCAGCCCGAAGGGCGATGAAGAATAGCTCGCTTGATCGCACCCTCGCCGCGCTCGCTGATCCCAACCGGCGCGCGGCGGTCCAGCTGTTGCGCAGAAAGCCTCGACGCGCGGGAGAGCTCTCCGAAGCGCTGGCGATGAGTCCTCCAGCGATGAGCCGACACCTGCGCGTCCTTCGAAAAACCGGGCTGATCGAGGGGGACGAACATGAGCACGATGCTCGCGTTCGAATTTACCGCCTCCGACGGGAACCGTTCCGCGAGCTTCGCGAGTGGCTGGAGGACGTGGAAGGGTTCTGGAGCGCCCAGCTGCAGTCCTTCAAGGAACGCGCTGAACGCCGGGGACAAGGCTGATGAGATCTGCCGTGCCGGGCGATCAAGTCAAGGTGTCGGTCTCGGTTGCGGTGGAGCCGTCGGTTGCGTTCGAGGTCTTCACCGAGGAAATCGACCTTTGGTGGAGGAGTGGCCTGCGCTTCCGGGTCGCCGGGAAGAATCGGGGGATCATCCATCTGGAGCCGCGCGTCGGGGGCAGGTTGTTCGAGTCTTTCGAGACCCACGCTGGGACCCGGGTGTTCGTGACCGGAAATGTTACGGCGTGGGAGCCTCCGGCGCGACTCGTCTTCGAATGGCGAGGGGTGAACTTCGCCCCAGGTGAGAAGACGGAAGTCGAGGTGACGTTCGAGCGCTCGGGCGACGAAACAGTCGTCACCGTTGTTCATCGCGGCTGGAGCGCCATTCGAGGCGACCACCCCGTGCGGCATGGCCTCGATGTCGCCGGATTCTTGCGAATGAACGGGCTCTGGTGGGGAGATCTGATGTCCTCGTTCAGGCTCCGCACTGGCCTTTCGAGACACAACAGAGCCGATTATTTCCTCACCAGCGAGCGCCTGGGATTCCGCACCTGGAGAAGCGAAGACATCGGCCTCGCGCAGGGCCTCTGGGGCGATCCGGGTGTCGCACGTTTCATCTCTGCGGGTGGACCACCGTCCTTCGAAGCGATCCAAGAGCGCCTTGTTCGCGAGCTCGCACTTCAGACCGAGCACGGATTCCAGTACTGGCCGATCTTCCTACTCGCGAACGGTTCGCATGTCGGATGCTGTGGATTGCGGCCGTATCAACCTCGCGAGGACATTTACGAACTTGGGGTCCACATCCGGCCAGCGTTCTGGCGAAAGGGTTTTGCCTTCGAGGCTGCCAAGGCTGTGATCGACTACGCCTTCGAAGTCTTGCACGCTCGTGGTCTCTTCGCGGGCCACAATCCGACTAACGATGCGTCCAAGCAGATGATCGCCAAGCTCGGTTTCCGCTATACGCACGACGAATTCTACCCTCCAACTGGGCTGCAGCATCCGTCCTACTTGCTGATGCGATCTTCTGACCGCCCGCCGCCCACCGATGAGCGCGGGCTTAGCAGGAAGCGGTCCCTGCGAAGCTAGACGAGGCTCCGCAGCGCCGCCATCGCGCGAACGCCGAGCTCGGCAGCGCGCCGCACCGCTCTGTTTAGGCCGACGAGCCGCCGGATGTATCCTTCGTGCCAGTAGGCAAGATCCAGGTCGGACACGATCCTCGTGGGGTGACGCAGCGACTCCCAGTGCCCGGGCGGGCGCGCGATCGGCGTCCCCCTCTGAGCCCCGAAGCCATCGGTATGAGTAAGATTTCCGAGGCATCGCGCCTCCTCGCGGGTGGGGCGCGTCAGCACGCGGACGAACGGAGCAATCGCCAACTCGCTGTCGATCACCAGCCAAGGCAACCGCTCTGCCAGCACTAAGAAATCCTCGATGTAGGTGAGTGCCGCCGACCGCAGTCGCTCGGCCGCGGCCACCTGGCTGGGCAGAAACTCCGACGTAGCGAAGATCGGAGTGATGGCGCCACCGGTTCGCTCGAAGCCGAGCACCAGCCCGTGCGGCGCGCCATGAATGAACTCGAAAATCTCGCAACAGGTCTGGATTAGGTCGCAAAGCTCGCCGGGCAGCCCGTGCTCAAATAACCAACCGTGCAGCTTTAGACTCTCCGCCTGGCGGAAGCGCGTTTGCTGGAAGGTACCGAGGTAGTAGCCCTCAACGTCCACCTCGGCTCCCGCGAGCTTGAGGAGCTTGACCAGGGCGCGCTGCTGAGTGCCATGCCAGCCCAGATCGACCAGTGCGACCCGTTTCGCCGTCGAAAATCCTGACTGACGCAGGTATTCGAGCGTCACCGTGCGCTCGCCCTCGGCCACCCTTAGGATTTGCGGCTCGAGCAGGCGAAAGAGCGACCGAAGCCGTTCAGCGTCCTCGAGCGAACGCACCCGATGCATCGGCCCAACCAAGCCTGCGCGGCGGATCGCATCGCCGAAGCCGGCCGGGTCCAGGCCAATCCGCTCAAGATATTCCCCGACCTTCAGCGGCCTCCCCGTGCAGAGGAAGCGGAGCGTCAGCTCGTCGAGCTCGGTAATCGCCGGCACGGTGAACGCGCGCCGCGAGCCATACAGATAGGAGGAGGGTGGACCGCCGCCGAGCCGGCTGTATACCTGTCTCATGATCCAACCATCGCGGGAGATGAAGAAGACGCGCTCAACGTCGGCGCGCGCGAGCTCGGCTTTGAGCCAGCGCTGAAACCCCAGGTACAGAATCCCGGCGCACGCGTAGCCCAGGCGTGCGAAGAACTCGTCCCCGCCGTCGGCCTCCCGGCGGTTGCTCACCAGGCCGCGGTGAATCGCCGCGGCCGCGCCGGACGCGACCGACCGATCCACCGCGGGTGTGGTCGCGCGCTGGTAGTGGAAAGCAGTGAGTCCGGCACTTCGTGCCTGCCGGACGTCAGCCGAGTAGTTACCGCCAAGGTGCAGGATCCGCGCTGCAGGCACACCCAGCTCCTTGAGCATCCGATGATAGAGCTGCCCGCTCGACTTGGTCACGCCGCCCAGGGCCGAGGAAAGGAACAGGCGCGCGTACTTAGTATAGCCTTCGGTTTGCAGGATCTCCTCGACAATTTCCTTGGGCAGGTACGTGTCCGAGACGAACACAACTGCCTTTCCGAGCTCAAGCGCCCGCTGGTAGATCGCGTGCACTGCTTGGTTGCGTGTGCACACCAACCGCTCGAGATCAATCTCGAGCGCGTGCAGCCTCGGCGCCGACCAGCCGTCGGGTGGCTCAAGGCAGGCGTAGATCTGGTTGAGTGTGATGTCGGCGGCAGGCCGCTCTGTCGATGCGCGCTCGCGCGCGCGGCGTTCCGCGTCGACACGGGCCCGCGCAAAATCCCACACCTCCTGTGGAGAATAGAGGTGCCGGTACTGCCCGGCGACCAACTCGAAAACGTCAGTCGGTTGCTCCACGCGCCGGAGGATTGCGGTATCAAACACGTCCAGCGACAAGATCTCGCAGCGATCGATTGCTTTGATCAGTCTGCCGTTCACAGACCCTATTACAGATGCCTTCCGCGCGGACAAAGGCCTTGTGGTGCCTTCTCGAGCGCCCCACCCTTTGGGTGCCATGCTCGCGCACATTGCGCTCGTGGCGCAAGTAGCAACCGCATGGGACAGAACTGGCGCAGTTAGCGACATAGACCAACCAAGCCGCGTCTGGAGGAGCTCCTAACCCGCGGGCCAAGGCGAGTTCCGCACGCACATCTTGCGCTTTGCCGGAGAGAACCGTGGGTGCGCTGAGTGTGGAACTGTCATCCGCGGATCTCGCCCGGCTCGAAGATGCAGTACCTGCGGCCGCAGTCGCCGGTCAGCGATACGATGACCCGCTCAGATGAGAATGCTGGACAGCGAGCGTTAATGCGCCCGAAAAGCAAAGCAGCGGCGCTACGCTGACGCAGTCTTCGGCACGGAAAGCCCGGCCGCGTCGCGCATGACCGTGGCCATCGCGGACCAATCGAGGTCGCCTCGCCCGAGCGCCAATGCCTCGATAAAGTGGTCGTGAATCAAGCTCGCGATCGGAAGGGGGACCCTGAGCTCCTCTCCGGCGCGAAGCGCGAGCGTCACGTCCTTCAATCCCAGTTCCATGCGGAATCCTGCGGGCCGGTAGCTCTGCGTCGCGATCCGGGACCCATAGCCCTTCAGGACGGGAGACTGGAAGACGGCGCTGAGGACCTGCATCGCATCGCCTGGTGCAACGCCGCCCTTTTCGGCGAGCACCAGCACCTCTCCGAGCGTCTCGATCAGCGAAGCAATGGTGAGATTACCCACCAGCTTCATCAGGTTCGCGTGCGGGGGCCTGGCGAAGCGGAAGGTGCCTTGCCCAATTGCGGCAAACAACGGCGCACAGCGTTCCAATGCGTCGGAGGGTCCACCCGCGACGATCCACAGTTGCCGTTGCGCGGCGGCATCAGGCCGCCCAAACACAGGCGCCGCCACGAAGCGCCGTTGCGCCTTGGCGTGAGCGGACTCGAGCTCTTCAGACAGCGCCACGGAAATCGTGGACGCCTCTACTCGGGTGCAATCCTTGTCCATCCCACTCAACGTACCATCGGGACCGAAGGTCACTGCGCGCACAGCCTCATCGTTCGCCAACGAGCTGACGACGAATTGCGAGCCCTCGGCCGCCTCCCGGGGCGTATTGCACAGCTGCGCCTGCGGCAAGTCGCGGACCATCTCTTTCGCTTTCTGCGGGTTTCGATTCCACACCCGCAAGCGGAAGCCGGCCTGCGCTAAATTTTTCGCCATCGCCGAGCCCATGTTGCCCAGCCCAATGAAACCGACACTTTGATTTGTCTCCGTCACGGACGTCTCCTTGATAGGCCATCTGGCCGTCGTCTTGGGCCGCAGGCACGCTGGCTGAGGCTGATTTACAAGACTCGGCTACGTCCGCGCCGCTACACGTGAAAGGATCGGTTCATTCTCTTCCACGGCAAGTGGCGAGTCAGACCCGCTTGCTTAGCCGGTACGCATCTGCGTCGGAAGCTTGGTCGACTGGAAGAACACCACCTGCCACTTTCCACCGCGCTTCACGAATAGCCGCGACGCACGGTAGGTACCGCTGATGTCCTGGTCGCCCATTTTGCCCTTCACTTCCGCTTTTGCGGTGAAAAGGACAGTGGTCGGCCCATACACCTGCACCTTCGCGTCCGAAGTATCGATCGAATCGTACTTCAACTTTCCGGACTTGAGGTTCTCGAGGAGTTCAGCCTTCGTGCTCGGCGCGCCGGTGATCGCGCTGATGCTCACGTAGTCCTCAGCGTACAGTTCCTTGAACGTCGCTACGTCGCCCTTCAGCGAGGCTGCCCTGATCCTATCATTCAGCTTCATGATCGTCGCTTCGACTCCGCCGCCCGACGCCGCACCATCTGTTCCCTTTTCTGCCGCGCGCGCAGACTTTTGCCACCCGGCCAGTGCCAAAACGGCCGCCAGTACAGGCACCGCAACGATTGCCTTCTTCATAGCGTGACCTCCTTCGGCAATTGAACTTCGACGAGCGCCCCCTGTGGGCGGGCGCGGAGGTTACGCTGAAAGCAGCCACGGTTCAACGCTGGCGGAATTGGCGCCTCCAGGCCTTCTCGATCGCGGCGCGTGGCAGAGCGAAGGCCACCGGGCCCGACGGCAACGCGCATCACTTTTCTGGTCTCGAATGCCATTCGGATCTGCAGCGCCCTACTAAGACGAACGCCTACTGAGACACACCTGTCTGTTGAGTGGTCGACCCAGGACAGTGATGGCTTCACGTTCGTGCTCGCGTCTTGCAGCGGGTCGAGCACTAACGAGCTTCTGAGTAGCCAGCGAAGTCTGGCTGTCGCTGAGCTGGCTGCCGTACCGGGAGAGATTCTGGTCAAGCTCCGCTCCGACCAGAACTCGCCTGCAGATCTGGCACGGATCAAGAGCGATGCCGACGCGGAATACCACGAAGATCTGGCCCAAGTGGCGGGCGGCGAGATCTACAAGTTGAAGCTGCGGGGCAACGTACAAGATGCGCTGCAGAGGCTCGCTTCAGACAGCGCAGTCGAGTACGCGCATCCAAATTACGTCCATCAGGCGATCACCATCCCGAATGATCCGCAATTCGGCCAGCTCTGGGGCCTTCGCAATACGGGTCAGACGATTAACGGAGTGGTTGGCGTCGCTGGCGCGGACATCAAAGCCGAGCCCGCCTGGAGCGTGACCACCGGCTCGCCCACCATCGTGGTCGGAGTCGTCGATACGGGCATTGATTACACGCATCCCGACCTTGCGACGAACGTTTGGAACAATCCTGGCGGTATCGGCGGGTGTCCCGCCGGAACGCATGGCGACAACGCGATCACGCGAACCTGCGACGCGCGCGACGACCACTATCACGGCACCCACGTTTCGGGGACCATTGGCGCGATCGGAAACAATGCCTTGGGAGTGGTCGGGGTGAACTGGACGGTGAGCGTAATGGGCCTCAAGTTCCTGAACTCGGCCGGAAGCGGTACCACCGCCGATGCCATTGTGGCGATCGACTTTGCGGTGAACGCGAAAATCGCCGGCATCAATGTCCGAGTGCTTTCCAATAGCTGGGGCGGCGGACCGTACGAGCCAGCCCTCTTCGATGAAATCAACCGAGCCAATACCAATGACATTCTCTTTGTCGCCGCGGCCGGGAACGCCGCGTCGAACAACGATGTCACACCGTCTTACCCGGCTAGTTACAACACTCCCAACATGGTCGCCGCCGCCGACAACCGCGATGGCTTGGCGTCGTTCAGCAACTACGGCCCGACTTCCGTTCATCTTGGGGCACCCGGAGTGGACGTTCTCAGCACCACGCCCGGATCGGCCTACAGCTATCTGAGTGGCACTTCGATGGCGACGCCCCACGTCTCGGGTGCAGCGGCTCTCGTTCTCTCGCGACAATCGCTCAACACCGCGCAGCTAAAATCCGCTCTCCTCAACAACGTGGATCGAATCCCGTCCCTTGCGGGCACCACCTCTGCCACTCTGGTGGTGACGACCTGCACAGACGGAGAGTGCTAGGCGTAGGTCCCCAGCACGCGTCGGAGGCCGACCCCTCGAATCCGGCGCGTTTTGCCAAAAGATGTCACAGCGTGTGGAGGCGGATGCAGAGCCTAAAAAGGCCGGCATTCAAAGCCTGACCAGCGAAAGTGTCACGGACGGAGGCCCCGCCAAGGAATCCCCCGTTGGCAAATTGCGGAAAAGATGTCACAGCGAGCAAGCGAAAATTTTGCCGCCCATTCACCCTGACGACGCCGCAAAGACCGAAAGATGTCACTGTATTTCCCTCTGTTATTTTAGAAAAATGTCACGGACTGCGAACGGGTAGCTACCCAGCCCAACCCCGCAATCCGATCCGGGAATTGCGCAAGATGTCACGGCAACAGGGCACCGAGGCTACCTCAATCTGCCCTGCATATTTGCCAAAGATGTCACTGCCGTAACGCAGGCCGTCAGGCTCGAAATTTTCGAATCAACGAGTCGGGACCGCTAAAGATGTCACGGAGACCACCGAGGATTAGTGCGCGATCCGCGTTCAACCAATCTGTAATCCTCCGCTCAGGCTAGAAGGGATAGGCAGCCCTTGGCAAGGTAGCCGTCTACTTCGACGCGTTCATCAATGACGAAATGGTGGAGGACGCGCTGTTGGAGACCACCAGGTCCGGCTTGGCGTCGCCATTCAAGTCTCGGATGGCGATGCCAAATGGGTTGCTCCCCGTTTGGAAAGACCGCTCGTTACCAAAGGTACCGTCGCCGTTGCCGCGTAGAACAGTCACCGTAGTCGATTGTTCGGCGCTGCCGCTCGTTCGAATCGTGTTCGTTACCGCGATGTCCGGTAAACCGTCGCCATCCAGGTCTGCCGCCGCAATCGAATTGGGCTGGGTACTGAGATCGCGAACGATCGGGTCGCCAAATGTGCCATCTCCATTTCCCAGGAAGACTTCAACTCCGTTTCGGACCGTGCTGGCTAGGTCTGGGACACCGTCGCCATTGAAATCGGCCACGGCGAGCGACAAATGGACAATCAGCGGGTCAAGCAATGGAACGGTGTCAAATGAACCATCGCCGCGGCCGAGGAGAACTGTGACTCCACTTCGCGGGCCAGCCACGATTGCGGCGAGATCGGGAATGCCATCTCCGTTGAAGTCGGCGGCCACCAGAGAGGATGGAAAGAATCCTACCGGTATCGACTGCGGCGGTTGAAAAGTTCCGTCACCATTTCCGAGAAGCACCGAAATCACGCCTGCGAAATCGCCGTTGCACACGACGAGATCCAGAACATGGTCTCCGTTGAAGTCGGCGGCCACCAGACAATCTGGGTCCACTCCGACGGGTATCGAAATCCATCGCCTGAATTCGCCCCGTCCCACGCCGCTGAGGAAGGCGACGCTGCCATCCTGTCGAGTCGAAATTGCCAGGTCTACCAGGCCGTCTCCGTTGAAATCGCCACTCGTAATCCCAGAAGCTCCATTCGGGATGTTGTACTGAAAATTCGAAGCCTGGAACCGAAACCCACCCTCCCCCAGTCCAATCATCACCGTCACGCTGCTGCTTCCGGTGTTAACGACCGCCACGTCAGCGATCGAGTCGCCATCGAAGTCGTCGACCACCAGGTTCTCGGGAAAGCGCTGGGTGTTGTGCCCGAAATCCCTGCGGGCTCGAAATGACGGCTCGGCGAGGGCTTGGAGCGCGAGGCAAAGAGATACCGCAACCACGCTTCCGATCGTGTTGAGCACCAGAACCCCACCTGTAGATTGGACCTATAGATGGGACACTGACGCTCCTCGCTCGTTGCGCTCAAACCATCTCGAAGCTGTGGCGTCGCGGTGCATCGCCACGGGGCGGCGGGATCGGCGGCAGGGTGAAAACGACGGGGCGCGCCGCACCAACGGCTGCCCCGTAACCCGGCCGCATGGCAGCTATTGTCGCGTTCCGCTGTACGTGGCGTTGCAACTGGTGGTGCCGCACGGAGGAGTGCCGGAGCCGGTGCAGACGTTGGCTCCGCTTCCGCAACTGGCGCATCCCTCGAAATGGACTGCAGCAGTAGCGCTGGTGCAGCTTCCGTTCGGCGACATCTGGAACGTGATCGGCTGTTGGCAGACTCCGCCGCCGGAGTTACCGTTGAACGGCCCGAAGGTGAGCACGCCGTTCGAATAGACGCCCGGGAGGCCGCCCCACGAGCCGTACGAGCAGACGCCTTGCCCATGCGACTCGGGCCCGTGGGTGAGGCTCACCGTGCAGCATCCACCGTTTGATGTCGGCGCTACCCAGACCCTCGCAGTTGTCTGCGGTGCCGTCGAGGCGCATGCTGGCTCCGACGTACCGGTCTGGAAGACCCAGGTTCCCATTGGGCAACTCGATCCTGGGGGAGTGGTCGCCACCGTTCCGGTCGAGACGCTGGCCGAGGCGAGCCCACTGTTCAAGTCGACGGTGATGTTGCCTAGGCTGGTGCTGCTCGAGACGGTGAGCGCGGTGCCCGCTGTCGACGCGGCCTGGAAGCTCAGCGTGGCGACAGTGCTACCCGCTGCGTCCTGCACGAAACAACCGAAGGCCACTCCTTGCGCTGCGAGGGTGACCGAGACGTTGCCCGAAGAGTCCGCCGTGCCCGATGCCGCGACCGGCGGCGAGCCGAACGTCACACAGTAAAGTTTGTAACCGGCCAGCGGCCCCGCCAGTGCATCGGCTCGGGTCGATAGCTCCAGCGCTTCTGTCGAGGTGTCAATCATGTGCGTGACAGTGCCCGATTGCAGCGTCCCAGTGATGGTCACATTGCCCGGAGTGGTGTTGTTGCTCTTTCCACCGCATGCGAGCGAGAGCGCGAGCGCCACAATCGCGGACCCGCAAATGTTCTTGTTCATTTTTTGGAAACCCCCGTAGACTTTTTTGGAAGTCGAAACTCTACGACTTGGTCGGCCTGCGGATTCAAGGACCTGAGGTGGGCAGTTGCTGACTGTGCGCCGCTACGGCCACACGCATCTCGCAGATCCGGTCGAGCGAAAAACCTGCACGCCGAGTTGGGGTGCTCTCAGGAACTCAAGCTTGCCGCTCGCCTTGAATCGCACTGATAGTGTTCGCCAACGGCTGCTTCTGCCAAGCTGGAAGGGAGCATGAGCACTCGAACGAAATTAGTCACCTGGTTCGGGGCGTTCGCCGCGAGTTTCGCCGGGGCTTTGATCCTCCTCGAGATGTTCATCATGATCAGCCCCTTCATTCTCTACTACTACGGCGTCTACGGGCCGGTGATGAGCCTCTTGCACCTAAGCCGCTGGACCGCATGGCTCACTGCGTTCTTCCTGCCTCACCTCGTTAGCTTCCCGCCGATGCCCGACCTCGTGACCGTGGGCTTCTTGATATTCGTCGTGGGAGTACTCGCGTTCTTGGTGAATGCTGGCCAGCTCTATTACGTGAAACTGCGCAAGAAGTCGGTGGCGGTCCGTGGTCTTTACGCCCGGATTCGGCATCCCCAGTACCTCTGCCTCGGAGTCGCCAGCTTCGGCCTTCTGATTGCCTGGCCGCGCTTCATTATCCTCGTCTTCTTTGTCTCGATGCTCTTTGCCTATTACTTCCTTGCTCGAGATGAGGAACGCCGGATGGAAGCGGCATTTGGCGACTCGTATCGTTCCTACCTGCACAGAACATGGATGTTCTTGCCGGGAGAGCCTGGGACGAAGCTCTTGGGATTGCTTTCGCAAAAGCCTTGGTCTTCGCGGTCGATTGCTTTGTGCCTGTGGCCGACGTCGCTGATCCTGTCGGTGGGGATCGCGTTACTTTTGCGGTCTGCGTCGATACAGGCGATTCCAAAGTTGTTCTTCGCAGAGGGCAGCATTGCCGCTGTTCCGCTGTCCGCCCGCGAAACTTCAGTCGCCGCTGCGTTTCTCGCCGAAGCCCTGACGAATCCGCAGGTTCGTGATCGGTTCGGTCAAGGAGGAGAATTCCTTGTGCTCGTTGCCGAAAACGACGCGAAGCTTCATCACGTGCTCATCGACTTGGGGATGGAGGGCCGGGAGACAAAAAAGTATTCCGGACCCGGAATATCGGCAGTTGTATCAAAAGCAGTTTCACCGACCCGAACTGTTCTCTCCGGCGAAGAACTGCTTGCGGTCGGAATTGCGCTCGAACCAACCTTCATGTTGACCGCAGCACCTGGGGGTGGGACGCGGATCGTGGATCTAACTCCTGACCAGTTTCGCGGTAACCGCGCTGCGCCGCTCTTTTGACGCTGCTAACGCAAGAAAGGTGCGAGCGGCGCCATCAACCTCCGGCGTTAGGCCCCGACGTGGAGCTGTCTGTCAGGGCGATAGGTCGATGTCTGCCTTTGCGACGCTTCCAGTTCCTGGAGCTTAAGGCCCCGCATCACGTCCGAGCGTTGCAGGACCCCGATCATCGTCCCATCCTGGACGACTGGCAGTAAAGCAATGTCTCCTGAGCCCATCAGTTGCAAGGCACGCCCCAGGTCGTCGTCAGAACCTACGGTTTCCACGTTCTGCATCAGCTTCATGACCGGCGTGAGCTTGCGCTCGTTGGGCGGGACCTTCTCAACTGCGGATTCGGTGAGCAGACCCACCACGCGGCCGTTCTCCACCACGGGGAAGGCCAGTCGCCGATCGCGCAGCATCTGCTCCGCTGCGTCGTACACACTCACGGTTGGCGAAACAGATCCGTAACCGGGCGACATCAGATCGCGCACCCGAACATGACCCAACATGGCCTTGATCAAGACGCTGCGCGATTCTCCCTCGGCGCCGAGGAAGATGAAGAAGGCAATGATGATCAAAATGATGTTGAATGAAAACAATCCGAGAATGCCGAAGAGAACGGCGAAAGCCTTTCCGAGCCCGGCGGCGATTTGAGTGGCTCGGAGCATTCCGTAGCGCTCGGTCAGCAAGGCACGCGCCACCCGCCCACCATCCATGGGAAATGCAGGCAGAAGGTTGAACAGGCCGAGGAACAGGTTCATCTCGGCCAGATAAAACAGTGCGAATTGAAGATTGAACGACTCGAGCCCCGCGATCGCCCGGTTGGCGGCATAGAACACAGCTGCCAGACCGAGACTCGTCAGCGGACCTACGAACGCCATCACTGCTTCCTGCCGAGTCGTTTTTGGAGGGCTGCTGAGGCTCGAAACGCCACCGATCATCAAGAGGGTAATGTCGCGCACCTGCCCGCCTTTTTTGAGCGCGTAGAGCGAATGGGCCAATTCGTGGATGAGCACCGACACAAAAAGCGCAAGCGCCAGGCCGAGACCCCAGACGAAGGGATTGCCCTGGAGCATCTCCGGAGGAACATCGGCGTGACTTGCAGCCGACCGGAACAGCAATCCAAATTGGTAAGCGAGAAAGGGGAGAATCAACAGAAACGAGTAGTGCACCCGAATGGGTATTCCCTTGATCGTGCCAACGCGAAATCCACCCATGGTCTCCTCCTCGAGCCATTCACCTTGGTTGATCTAGCCACGCGGTCACGGCGGCGCACCGAAACGATCCTACCTGGCGCGAGCGGGGGCATGGCGATCAACGGCCTACAAACTTCGTAGCCAGTCGTCTCCCGTCCATAGGGATACGGAAGATGACCATCCGCCGTTTCTTTCTCTCGTCCTCCGCTGTGCAAAAGAGTACGGTCCGACGCCATGCCTCCCTATCGCCGCCTGCGTCGTCCGTGGATTGCGCTTGTTCTCATTTCGGCTTGCGCGACCTCTCCACCGGCTCCGGAGCGGCAAGCCGCTCTGCCGACATCTCCAAGCGCGGCTGCGCCGGTGCCGGCCCAGGCTTCGCCGAGCACAGCCGCAGTCCCTCCGCGGCAGGCCGGCACCGCGGCGGTGCTTCCGCCGTATACGCTCACGGGACTGGCCGCGGACCGCGCCGCGGAGCTGGCGAAGAAAGCTGCGCAGCTGGTCGACGCGTTCGTGAACTCGAACGCACTTTTTACGCGGGACGCAAAGCAGTTGGTGATCGTCTCCAATCGCGACGGCCTCCCGCAGCTGTACGTCGCGGACGCAACCCGGCCGGATTCGCCGGCGCGGCGCCTCTTCGAGTCGAAGGAGCGCGTCAGGCTCGACGCCACCACGCCCGATGGCAAGGCGCTGCTCTTCGGCAGCGACCGTGGCGCGGACGAGAAGTGGTCTCTCTGGCGCATCAATCTCGACGGCTCGGGCGCAGTCGAGCTGACGCCGGGCGAGCGGATGCAGCGCGACCGCGCGCACGTGGCGGACCTCGCGCCGGACACGGTGTATTACTCCGCGCGTCGCATCAGCGAAGCGAGCTCCGCGGTGTATGCAGCTCCGGCCATCGAGCCTGGGCACGAGCGCGAGGTGTACCGCGACTCCAAGCCTGGCTTCCTCACCGACGTGAGTCACGACGGCAAGCAGGGACTCTTCCTGCGCCATCCATCGCGATCGGAGAATTATCTGCTCCTGCTCGACCTCGCCTCGGGTGAGACCCGCCCTCTCTATCCGGGGAGCGGCAAGGTCACCATCTTTGGGGCGAAGTTCTCCCGCGACGCGCGCACCATCTACGTCGCCACCGACGGTGGCGGCGAGCAAGCCTGGCTGCTCGCGCTCGATGCCAACTCAGGAAAGGAGAAGGCGCGCTACGTGGAGAAACACCCGACGGTGGCCAGCATCCCGGCAATCGCGGTGGCAAAGAGCGGCGAGGCGCTCGCCCTGTCCATTGACGCCGGAAATCGCGCCGAGATCCGCCTGCTCGCGGCGCGCACATTAAAGCCGCGCGCCCAGGTGACGATGCCGCTCGGCGAGGGCTTCGTTTCCGACTTCTCGGAGGACGGCAAGCGCTTCATCGCGCTCTGGTCCACTCCCCGCTCGCCCACCGACGCCTGGGCGGTCGACGCGAAGACCGGCAAGCCGGCCGCGCTGCGAAAAGAGGCACGCCCGTCGCTCAAGGAATTGCCGGCGATGGAGACGAGCATCACCGCGATCAAAGCGCGCGATGGCCTGAAGCTGCCGATCAACGTGTCACTCCCCAAGAACCGCTCGGGGAGACTTCCGGTCATCGTCTCGTACCACGGTGGTCCGGCAGGCAGTTCCCGTATCCGCTGGTCGGCAATCTCCGCATTCTTCATCGGGCAGGGGTACGCCTGGGTCGAGCCCAACGTGCGTGGCTCGGGAGGATTCGGCCGTGCCTTCGAGGAGGCGGACAACGGCCAGGGGCGCCTCGCCGCCTTCGAGGACATCGAGCTCACCGGCCGCTGGGCGGCGTCACAACCCTGGGCCGATCCCAGCCGAGTCGTCGTCTTCGGTGGAAGCTACGGCGGCTACACCGTGCTCGTCGGGCTAACGCGAATGCCCAAACTTTGGCGCGCTGGCGTAGATCTATTCGGAGTTGCAAATCTCAAGACGTTCATGGCCACCACCAGCGGCCTGATCCGCGAAGTCTTCCTGCTGGAGTTCGGCGATCCGGACAAGGACGGGGCCTTCCTCGACTCCATCTCGCCTCTCAAGGACGTGGAAAAGATCGTCGCGCCCCTTTTTGTCTACGCAGGCGCCAACGACCCGCGTGTGCCGCGCAGCGAGTCAGACCTGATCGTGCGCGCACTGCACGAGCGCGATGTACCCGTCGAGTACATGGTGGCGGACAACGAAGGCCACTCGCTGGCGCACAAGGAGAACCTCATCCAATTCCTCGCACGGTCGGCGCGCTTTTTGGAACAGCACGTCGGCAGTGCCACTGCGCCGCGGGCCGCCAGCGAATGATCCATCCGTGGATCCACTTGCCGGGTTCAAATCCCGTCGAGGACACTCATTTTTTGCTACTGGGCGGATGTTAGTGGCGGCGTGCTCGGTGGAGGGTACCGCAGAAGCGTGGCTTGCTCGTAGGCGTATGCGAGAGCCAGCAACCGCGGCTCGCTCCACGCCATTCCCGTGAACGTAACGCCGAACGGCGAGTCGTCGGTCGAAAGGTAGCCGCCCGGCACGGTGACGCTGGGATAGCCGGCTTTGGCGCCGATGGCGGCGCCACTGTTCGCGCCGAAAAGGAGCGCGTCGAGATCTTCCACAGCCATCACTCGGTCGATTTCGTCGCGCGACAGCCGGAGATCATTGGCTCGGTCTTGCAAATACTGCGGCCGCTCCGCTTCAAGGTCGGTCGCCTCCGACGCTTGCGCGAGCGTCTGTCCGTACCGGAACCGATCCGGGTTGGGGTAGGCGTTATTGAACGCGATCACCTCAGCCAGCGAATGGACGTTGGCGCTGGGCGGCAGAGTGCTGAGGTAGGCGTTCAGGTCGCGCTTGAACTCGTACCGCAGCACCGAAGAATTGAAACCGGCAAGCGCGTTCGCAGTCTCGATCTCCACAAAGAAGACGTCGGCTCCGAGTCCCCGCATGACCTCGGCGGCCGAGTCGATGATCGCACGTTGGGCCGCATTGAGGCTGTAATAGTAGTACACCGGGATTCCGGACGGATTGCGGCCGAACGCAATGCCAATGCGAGCGCCCTGCAGGGCGTTCGGGTTGAGAAATGGCGTGTAGTCGCTGTAGACGACGCGATCAGGCACCTGGGTCGCTGGATCATCTGGGTCGGCGGCGGTGATCGCGCCAAGCAGAATAGCGGCGTCGGTCACCGTTCGGGCCAGGGGACCCGGCGTGTCCTGGCTCGACGCAATCGGAATGATGCCGGTGCGGCTAGCGAGGCCTACGGTCGGCTTGACGCCGACCAGCGAGTTCGCGCTCCCAGGACTGAGAATCGAGCCAGAGGTTTCGGTACCGAAGCCCCCCGCGGCAAAGCTCGCAGCCGCTGAGGCTCCCGGACCCGAGCTGGATCCACCGGGCGAAAGGATGGGTCGCCCGTCGGGAAATCGTGGATCGGGGCGAGGATCGTACGGGTTGAAGACGAAATCTCCCAACGAGCTGTACCCCGCCGGCATCCCGACGGTGAGATAGTTGGCGAACTCGGTCAAGTTGCCCTTGGCGAGGATGATCGCGCCCGCATCCCGCAGCTGTCTGGTGATGAAAGCGTCGTCTAGCGGAACCGATCCCTCCAGTGCCACCGAACCGGCGGTCGTCGGTTGATCGTTGGTATTGACGTTGTCCTTGAGGATGATCGGGATCCCGAACAGCGGCCCTCCGCCTTGTCCCTTCCGCCGCAGTCGATCCAACTCGTTTGCAATTGACCTCGCCATGAGGTTGAGGTCCCGAATGGAATTGATCCGTGGACCGTCTTGGTCATACGCGTCAATCCGAGCGACATAGCGATCGACCAACTCTGCGGAGGTTACTGCGCCTGAAGTGAGGGCGTCCTGTATCTGGGGAATGGTCGCCTCATAGACTTCAAAGCCCGAGCCGGCCACCGACTTCGGTGTCCGGTATTCCGGCTGAGCACTCACCTCGATTGTGATTGCCGCGAGCGCGATTGCTCCGAGCAGGATGGTCCTGGAATGGTTGTATCGGCTCAACATGGAAATACCTCCCGCGAGGTCGTCAAGCACCTCGAGAGCCCTACGCTACGATGGCTCGCGCGGCACGTCGAGCGTGAACACGCAGCCACTTCCCGGTAGGTTGTGAACCCGAATCACGCCCCCGTGAGCCTCGGCCGCCTGTTTGGCAATGGCCAATCTCCGCGAAATGGCCGTTCAACGCTCGAGTGGTATGTCTAAGCGTGCTGCGTCCCGCGGCGCCTTCAGGGAGGATAGTGACCGATCACCCCAAACGGAAGGTCGGGACGGCAGAGCATCCGAGCCCTCGGGGGTGTTTACCCCCTCACAACTCTTCGAGGCACGATGAGGGTCACAGTCTGTGGCGGATTCCCTGCCTTCACGACGACCAGCCTTACCGTGGTGCCCTCCGGACCGCGGAGCATTGGAACCGCGTCGGTGAGGGTCATCGGTTTGACCGGTACTTCGTTGATTGACGTCACCGCGTCCCCGGCTGCGAGCCCTACCTCGGCGGCACCGCTATTCGGAACCACTCTGACCACGACGAACACGTCGCCGTTCTTCTGCAGCGCTGCTCCGATGCCAGCGAGTTCGACTCCCGCGTCCTCGCCGACTTTGAGTGGGGTGAGCTCAATCGTGAGCGGGCCGGTAGTCTCTCCCTCTGGAATTGGAGGGACCGAAATGATTCGGGCATGGTGTCCAGCGGCCGAGGCTTGGATTCCGACCGTGGTCTCGGCCAACGCGTTCAGCGTGAACCCGCCATCTCCATCTGTGAGGGTGTCATTCCGAATCGGTACGCCGAGCGATGGCGGCGTCCCCTCGACTTCCACGAGGGCCCCCGGAATTCCCGCGTCCGTACCCCGTTCGAGGACGAAACCGGTCAAGCTCCCGCCGGCGCTGAGGTCGAAATCTGCCGTGGCGGTGCCGGCCCCTGGATCAGGAATGGTCACCCGGACCTCGGCCGACGGGGCGTGTCCCGGAGCGACAACGCTCACCACTGCGGGTCCTGGAGACAGGTCATCGAAACGGTACTCGCCCGACGGATCGATGACCGACAGCGTTCGCGTTTCCTTTCCCTGGACCATAACCGTGAATGGCGCAACCGGAGAACCATTGCGCTTGTCCCGAACGTGCCCAGCGAGTCCCCCTCCACGGAGGAGCTGAAGGCGAACGCCGATCGTCCCAGCTGCGACCTCTGCAAAGGCTGGCGCAGAACCTGGGCGACTGGCGGCGAGAGTCCAGGTGCCGCCCTCCAGGTCCAGCAACTTGAATCGGCCGTCGACATCGACTCGGGTCGTCATCGCGAAGGCAGTTGGCCTACCCTTCAGTGTGGCCGACACAACCGCGCCTTCGGCCGGTGAGCCGTCTTGATCGATCACCGTTCCCTCGATCGAGAAATGTGCCTCAGCGATCGGTCTGAGTCGCACCGTGAGCTTCCGGCTGAGTCGTACCGAATAATCGACCTGGGCCCTTCCGCTCGCGAAGCCTTCATGAGTCGCCTCCACAATCGCATCATCCGGAGCGATGAACCGGAACATGCCTCTTGAATCAGAACGAAAGCGATTCTCGAGTGGGACGAGCGTCGTAGCCCCGGCACCTCCGCCCAGCACGGTGATGTCAGCTCCGGCCACTGGTTGGTCCTTCGGGTCGACCACTCGACCTTCGAACTCCTGGGCAGGCGAAAGTGCAACTGTGATCCCGCGCACGAGCTCATTGGGCCGCGCTTCCAGGAGCACCGGACTCAGGCCCCACTCCGGCGCGAACGGAAGGTGAGCCGGAGCCGTGGTAGCAGCGAGCAGCCAAAGGCCCGCCACGTGCGGCTCGAAATGGAACGACCCATCAGGTGCACCGGACACCGACGAGATCTGGCCGTTATGCGCAAAAGTCAGCTGAGCGCCCGGCAGCCCATTGCCGGTAAGCGCCGACACGACACGCCCTTCGAAGCCGCCATTTGTTGGTCCCGTCCTGAGACCGGCATCAGCCACGGTTTCGAGGTGCACCGGCAAACGCTGAAATATTGAATGCAGGGCCGGTGAGCTTCTTCGAACGGACGTCTTGTCCGGTGCAGGAGCCTGCGATGGCCGATCAGCATTGAGGGTCTCGCGAGTCCGCAGGACGAAGAACCCAACCGCCAGAGCGGCCAAAACGACTGCGACGATCACGTACCGACGAGGCATGACGCGAATCCTCCTACTAGAGTAGTAGCTTTCTTTCCATGCGCACCGCCGCCATTCAAACCACCCCCGCCGCGCTGGGCCTGGCGCTTTTCGCCCGATGACCCTTCTCCGCGCAGCGAACCTCTCGCTGGCCTTTGGCAGTCGAACCGTTTTCGATCGGCTGACCTTCACGATCGAGGAATCCGAACGGGTCGGGCTGGTGGGCGTGAATGGATCCGGCAAGTCCACCTTGATGAAGATTCTCGCCGGCGCGATTCAGCCGGACGGCGGAGAGATTCAACGAAGGCGCGGTGCTCGCATCGCCCTCTTGCCGCAAGAGCCGGAATTTTCGGAAGGGGCCACGGTGGCGTCCGAGCTCGCGGTCGCGCGCCACGCCCTGCGCACGGCGCTCGCGGAAAATGCCGCTCTCTCCGAGCGACTAAGTGAAGCGACGCCGGAGGAGCAATTCAAGCTGCTCCCAAAGCTCTCCCAAAACGCGATCGAGATTGAACGACTGGGTGGGTGGGGCACCGAGCACCACGCGAAGACACTCTTGGATCGATTGGGCGTCAAGGACTGGGATCGCCCAATCGACGAGCTTTCCGGAGGGTTGCGCAAGCGGGTGGCGATCGCGCGCGCTCTCCTCGAGATGCCGGACCTCCTGCTGCTGGATGAGCCCACCAATCACCTCGATGCGGATACCGTCGAATGGCTGGAGGATGAGCTCGACACCCTCCCGGGGGCGCTGTTGCTGGTGACGCACGACCGGTACTTCCTCGACGAGCTGGTGGATCGGATCGTCGAGATTGGACCGGACGGCCGGCTGACGTCATTTCCCGGCAACTACGAAGCGTATCTGGAGCAGAAGTTGGTCGCCTTGGAGGAGGCCGGGGCGCAGGAGCACAAGCGGCAGCGGTGGATTCAGCAGGAGGTCGCGTGGCTCCGAAGGGGCGTGGAGGCGCGCCGCACCAAGAGCAAGGCGCGGATCGAGCGAGCCCGGAACCTCCTTCAGGAGCGTGGCTTCCGCCGGCCCCAAGTGGCTGCGCTGAAGGTTGCCGCATCGGTTCGGCTGGGTCAGATGGTGCTCGAGGCAAAGCACCTCAGCAAACGCTTCGGCGATCGGCTGATCTTGGATGACGTGGAGCTCCTGCTGCAGCCCGGCGAGCGGATCGGTCTGGTGGGACCCAATGGGGTGGGAAAGACGACGCTTCTTCGCGTGCTGCTGGGCGAGCTCGCGCCGGATTCCGGCGAGTGCCGGATTGGAGTGAACACCCGAATCGCCTACTACGACCAGACGCGCGCCACACTCGACCCAGATCAGACGGTATACGAAGCAGCGAGCGCCGAGGAGCACGTAGACATCGGAGGGAAGACAATCCCGCTGCGCGACTACCTCGAGGACTTGCTGTTTCCAGTGCCGATGCAGCGGATGAAGGTGGCCACACTCTCGGGCGGTGAGCGCAACCGGCTGCTGTTGGCGCGGCTGTTTCTCTCAGGCGCCAACTTGATTGTGCTGGACGAGCCCACCAACGATTTGGACATCGTCACCTTGAACGTACTCGAGAGCTTACTGGTATCATTCATGGGCAGCGTGTTGCTGGTAACGCACGATCGCTATTTCCTCGACAAGGTCGCGACGTCCATTCTTTCGTTCGAGGGTGCTGGAAAAGTCGTGCGCTACCCAGGGAACTACGACACCTACCGCCGGCTGAAGGCGCAGCGCCCAGATACTCATCTCGAGGTGAAACCAGCCTCCCTCACGGCATCTGCCCGGCCCCGAGAGCCGCGCAAGCAGGCGAAGCTGGGCTACCTCCAGCAGCGCGAGCTCGACGGGATGCAGGTGGCCATCGAAGGAGCCGAGCGGCGCAAAGCGGAGATCGAGGCGGCCCTGGCAGATCCTTCGAACTGCTCGAACGCGGACCGTGTGCAGGAACTCTCCGGGGAGCTCTCCAGCGTCAATGCGGAGATCGAGCGCCTTTACTCACGCTGGCAGGAGTTGGAGCGTGGTTGACGCCGAAAGATTCCCATCTATCATCTCGACGGCCTCGGCGCTTCTGAAGGAAGGATCCGTCCGATGAAAAGGATGTTATTTCTCATCCTCGCGGCGTGCACATCGGTAACCTGCCAGACCACAACTTCTAGTTCTGCGGGGCAGATCCGTTCCATGCGCCAAGAGATTGATAAAGCGTTCCAACGCCACGATGCGAAGCAACTGGCTACTTTGGTCAGCTCAGATTGCATTTTACTGCAGCATCAGTTCACATAGACGGTTCCGATGCGCTGGAACGCTCTCACGCCTCTCTCTTCATGAGAAGGCCCGACGTCAGCCTCACTCATCATCCGAATCGTATTGTAGTGGACGAAGATTGGGATGTGGCGTCCGAACAGGGGGATTGGATAGAACGTTGGACGGAGAAAGACGGCGTTACGGAGTTGCGAGGTACTTACCTGACTATGTGGAAGCGAGATGGCGGCCACTGGCGAGAATACAGTGAGACCATCGTGCCTGAGACTTGTACCGGGAGTTCTTACTGCCATCGAAGGTGACCTTCTCACTGCCGAGGGCAAAGGCCATTTCCGAGCTGGCTGTTCAGCGTGGTCAGGGAGCGATGGCTCGCCGCGCCCAGAGGAGGGGCAGCAGCATCAGGAGACCCGCCGCGGTGATCGACACAGCGCCAGCGAGAAAGAGCGGCGCGTCGGCGAAGTACCCGAGGCCCATCGAGTACACCAGCAGACAGGGGAGCGCGATCACCGTCAGCGCGTTGGCGATGCTGATCCGCCAGGCCCACCGCTCGCCGCGGCGAACCCCGGCCGCGCCGTAGAGCGTGGTGAACGAGAGCGGCAAGAGCAGCACGGCGTTCAGCAGGAATGTGAACGAAACGATCGGCTCGAGGAATGCGAAGGTGTTCGCGTTGACGGCCCGCCGAAGGATCGACGAGATGTGCGGCGCCGCAAAGAGATGGAAGACTGCCGCGGCAGCGAGGAAGACGCCGCCGGCTGTCAGGCACCGCGCCGCAAACAGCAGCCGACTCCGAGCGTTCATTAAGACCAGTCGTGGATTGTCTTTCTACAGGGACGTCGCCATCTGCTATGGCCATCCAGGCGCTATCATTTTTGAAGAAACTCAATCCCCCTTAGCTTGAAAATTCGGGGTCTTGCCGAACCTCGCGTGCGTCTGGTCGCGATACTCTTCGCGGTCTCGATGGGTCATACAGAGTCTTTGCGGGATGCGGCTGCCAACCACCTGGACCGTTTCACAGACGACGGTGTCGGGATCGACCTTCGCAGTTGGGTTGTCGGCGATGTCATCTGCGTGGGTGACCGTGATTTTCTTTGGGCTCGGAGAAGAAGTGGCGCAACCAGCTAACAGAATCAAAAACCCCAAGACACTCGCTAAACGCTTCACCTTGCCTCCCTTCTCAACCATCAAAGACAACCATTGTTGCAAGTAAACAAGCTAGTCAGGTTGATGGCTGGGTGGCAAGCCTGACAGGCCAAGCTGTCGAAAGCAGAAAAGCACGCTGGGCCAGAACACCGCGCGTTCTCAGATGCCGGCGCCCGAGAACGATTTCATCCGGTGAAGTAAGGCTCGGTCGGCTTCCCTTCCGCGTGCGAGCGCAGGCGCTGCATCAGCTCGCCCCAAACGGTATTGCAATCGGCGTAAGCGCCATCGACTGATCGCCAGCCGCGGTGGCCGAAATGCAGGGTGGTTCCCTGGTCCTGCGCAGCAAGCTCGAAAGTGAGCCGGGTGTCCACCCATTCATCAGGGACTTTCGGAGCCCTCACGCAGGTCCAGGCGACGCGCCTCGGCGTTTGCTCGTCGACCCTGAAGTGGAATTCGACCTTGCCGTTGTTGAACCGAAAGACGTTGACGAAGCCGATCTCCGGTTTGACGGTGCAGTCCGCCGTCCACCAGCCGCGAATGCCGGGCTGGGTGGTGACCGCGGCAAGCACCCGCTGCGGAGGCGCTCGGGTTGAGATTTGATGCAGGATATCCACCCTTGCGGCGGCTTTCTCGTCGCCGAGCGAATCCTGCTCTGAGAATACCTCCGCGTAGGTCTTGCCGTAGGGATAGAAGCGATTCTTGTCTCCCTTCTCCCAGGCGGCGCGCAGCTCGGGTTTGGTGATGTCCCAGTCCGGGCGACACTTTTGCAACACCGCTCGCAGGTCGTTGCGCAGTTCCTCGACGGTCGGGCGGCCGAAGAACCAGTAGCCGTTGTAAATCTTGTGCACCACCAGGCCGGGCTCGAGGACGATCGTATGGGGGATCATCGGGTTGTGCGTCGGGTCGGTGTACTCGGCGATGTCGAGGTCCTTTTGAACTTTGCGCCCCGGGTCCGATAGGAATGGCCAATACGCTCCGACGGCCGCTCGGAACTCGTAGGTCTCGATCAGGTTGTCGGTACTGATGGTGACCAGCCGGCAGTAGCCGACCCCCATTTCCCGATGGAGCTGAAGCAGCCCTTCCATCTGGCGGCGGTCCTTCGGGCAGAAGGCTCCGCGGCTCAGAACGAGGACCATTGGATCAGGGCCCTGCAGCCCGGAAAGCTTGCGCCGCTTCGCGGTATGGTCGGTGAGCTCGTAGTCTGGGAAGGTCGCGCCGGGAACGATGTCGGATCGCATGGGGGACATTTGAGAGAAACGGAGCCGGAGCGCAAGAGGTTTGTCTAGAGCAATGTTCGCTGTCCCGCTGAAGGTTCGGAGCCGGCGTCTCAATCTGGTGAAGGATCTGGGGAAGTTACCGAGTGGGCGCAGCAGGGTTTGAACCTGCGACCTGCTTGCCACCGGCCGAGTCCATACTGATGATGCCTGATCCATCGGGGAGTCCCTCTTGCCTCGGAGCTTAGCAGCGGGTGCTTGCGCTTCTGTGCTGGTTACCGCGTGCGCCGGATTCTGGCAGCCCCGGCGCTCGCCCGAGGAAGAACGCGCCTGCATGGAACGATGGGAGTTCCTGAGAGATCGGATCGGCGCTCGCAAACCCTCTGCGGTTGCGGTGATTAGCGACACGCTTGAACCTGCCACCCGGATTTTGCTTTTGGGCGAGACCCACCGGAACGAGAACTACCACTCCTACTCAAAATGGCTCGCCGAGTTGATGCAAGAAACTGCTGGGTTCGACTGTGTGCTTCTGGAGGCTCCAGCAACTCGCGAGGTCCAAGAGGTTCTTGAAGACTTCCGCGCAAAGAGCTGGAAAGACTCCATTGGCAAGTATCCGCAAATTGCTCAGGTTGCTCCGGAACCGTTTGCCGATGCGATCAAAGGAAGGGCCAAGCTCCTTGCTGTAGACATGAAGCTGCCCAGGCTGTCGCTCTTCTCGATCAATTATCTGGTGCATGCGACCGAAGACCGAAATCTGACCATCGCAAGCAACATCAAAAATTACGTCGGGCCCGGCGGTCGATGCGCCAAGGCTATTTTGATTATCGGCTCGGCACATATCGACAGCGCTACTTGGTCCGAAGGGGTGAAATCAGTCCCTCAGTACTTGACTGCCCTGGGGCTCCGTGAGTTCAAGACGATCTTGGCGCAGTCTCACCGGGAAGCATTCAGCCCCAGTCGAGCGCTGCGTCCGAATCACTACGAGGACGGTTCGACATTCCAGAAGCCGCGACCCTGCGATTACAGCTTCCCAGATGACAACCTCGATGCCGAGTGGGGATTCCAAGTCGTCCGACCTGCTGAGCTGATACGGGCGAATGTGTTGTCGATTCCTGACAGCACACTCAAGCCCTCCTACTGGAAAATTTGGAATGGATACATCAAGCTCGCCGTCGATTGAGCGTTGCCAGGCGCCCGCCTAGCGCTATGAATGCTGGACTCCTTGCGATGCTGGTGCAAAACCTCAAGGTGAGCCTCGCCGAAGGAGACGTGGGGGCGTCGTTGCTGCGGAGCAAACGTAGTCAGCAGCAGAAATGGGGGAAAGGCCATGAAAACACACAGACGAATTGCTCTCACGGCATTGACGGGATTGGCGATAGCAGCCAGCACGGCCCCGCAACCTGTTTCAGGCGACCCGTTGGTCACCGAACTGTCTAGTGCGCGGGCTATTTCAAAAAGCACCACGACATGGGCGCAAGCCCCCATGTGGCAACAAGGAAGGCCCAAGGAGATGGAAAACTTGGGTCTGGAGCCAATCAATCCTCCAGCCGAGCCCACACCGGCCAGCCAGATTCCAGTCGACAGGGTCAAGCTGCCCCCGGGCTTCAAGATTGCCGTCTGGGCAGACAATGTGGCAAACGCGCGTGAGATTGTCCGAGGAACCAAGGGGACGATATTCGTCGGCAGCCGTGGGGCCGGGAAAGTCTACGCGATCGTGGACAAGGGCACGACCCGTCAAGTCAAGACCCTGACCACTGGCCTCAGCCAACCCAACGGCGTGGAGTTCAAAGATGGCGCTCTCTATGTCGCCGAGTCCAATCGAATCTGGAAGATGGAAAACATCGAAGATCGACTGGACAACCCACCAGAACCCAAATTGATCTTCGACAAGGTTCCCCACGCTGACGTTCCCCATCACCACTGGAAGCCCCTGCGGTTCGGTCCTGACGGCAAGCTGTACTTCGCCATCGGCGCCCCCTGCAACATCTGCAATCCGCCCAAAGGATTTGCTTCGATCACGCGGATCAATGCAGACGGGTCAGGCTTTGAAGTGGTCGCACGCGGCATCCGCAATACTCTCGACTGGGACTGGCATCCCGTGACCAAGGAGCTCTACTTCACCGACCATGGCAGCGACTGGATGGGCGACGACAAACCGGAAGATATCCTGGGCGTTGTCAGCAAAGGCGTGCCCAACTTCGGCTTTCCATTCTGTGAAAGCGGCGAGCCCCATCCTGAACTAGGCAAGGGCCATCGTTGTAGCGAGTTTGCAGCGCCGGCACTTCTCCTGGGGCCCCACGTAGCGCCGATCGGCACCCGCTTCTATACCGGCAGCATGTTCCCGGCCGAGCACAAAAACCGCCTGTTCAGTGCGCAGAAAGGGTCGTGGAACCGCACCAAGAAGGTGGGCTACCGCGTGATGATGATTACCCTTGGCGGACAAACCCCAAAATACGAGCCCTTTGCCGAAGGATGGCTGGAGAACGGCAAGATGTGGGGCCGGCCTTCCTACCTGTACCAGATGCCAGACGGCGCATTCCTCCTCAGCGACGACTACAACGGTTGCATCTACCGTATCAGCTACAGCCGTTGATTGGATTCCTAGCAATTGAGGAAGCGCGGGCTGCCGGAAAGCTTCCCTAGGATACTCAGCTAACTGATAAGGGGCAGATCGCCATTCCTATCTATTCGCGGTGGGCTGATAGGCGGGACGGCGTGCGGTCGAGGGGCGAATTCGGCGAGGGCGACTTTCTCGCCGACCCAGCGATGGCGATTGAAGGACGGTAGGTTCTTGTTCGCCACGATTTGGAAGCAGGTGGATCGCCCCTGCTCGGCGATCAGGACCGACCAACCCAGGAACATGTACCAGAGCCGAAACCACCGCTCTCCATAGGCGGCGAGAATCTGTTCGCGGTTGCGGATCCAATTCTGGTACCAGCGATCGATCGTGTATGAATAGTGAATTCCAACATTTTCGACGCTGTGAATTTCGAATCCAGCTTTCTCCAGCTGGTTGGTGACATAGGAGAGCGGCAGCGACGCATCCGCACCTGGGAAGATGTACTTGGACATGAACATGCCCCAGGCAAAATCCTCGGCGCCCCAGTTTCGGCGCAGTCCGGCAATCTGCAGGTAGAGGAGCCCTTGATCCGCGAGCAAGCCGCTCAGCTGCCTCAAAAACTTTTGGAAGTGTTTGATGCCGACATGCTCCGCCATTTCCAGCACTGAGATCTTGTCGTATTTCGCTGGCGGAATGTCTCGATAATCCAACGCCAGGATGCGCGCTCTCGAGGAGAGCTTCTTCTCGGCGATTCGCGTGGCGCCGAGCTCCGCCTGGTTCTTGCAGATCGTGACGCCGGTGGCGTCCACCCCGTAGCGTTCAGCCATGTGCGTGACCAGGGTGCCCCAGCCGCAACCCACGTCGAGCAATCGCTCGTTCGGCTTGAGCTGCAGCTTTCCGGCGACGTAGTCGAGCTTCTGGCGCTGCGCGGTCTCGACCTTGTCTTCGCGGCTCTTGAACACCGCGGAGGTGTAAACCATGACCTCTCCCAGAAACGCTTCGAAGAAGTCGTTGCCCCGGTCGTAGTGGTCGGTGACCAGCTTGCGATCGACTTTCTTGGTGTGCTGGATCACCGACGGGATGAACTTCTGAAAGAAGAACTTCGCCTGATCGAACGTGAGCCGATAGTTGACGAACAAGTCTTTATTGCGCATCAGCTCCTGAAGGTCGCCCTCGATGTCGAGCTTCTCGTCGAGATAAGACTCGACCAGGGTGTTCATCGGGATTCGCGAATTTGAATACCGCCGCTTGAGTTGCTGGTCGCGAAAGGAAATCCAATTCGACGGGTCTGGTGGCACGCTTTTCTCCTGATCGGGTGAGAGCGAAAAGCCGCAGCCGAGCGGGCGGGCTCTTCGAGTTTTAGCACAGGTTCAGCTCTCGATCCCTGCAGACGTCCGGGAGTTCAAGGAGACTGCGCTAGGAGCATTGCCCAAGCAATGGTCCTGTGTTGCATTGAAAGAGCTTTGCTCACACGTAATCGACTGTCCACTTTCGTTCCTCGGAAGAGTGCACCTATGGGCACCCTCGTTGTCGAGGACCTGCGGTCTGCGGTTGACGCGCACAGCGCGCTGCCAGCGCTCCAGCCACCGCCCGAGCTGCAGGAGATGAGGTAGCACGGTCGTACATCAATCCGAGTCGTCGCGCGCCGTGATCACTTGGTCCTCCCGAGGTTGACTTTCGCCTGCGGGGAACGTTATCCGCTCGCCGTAGCGCGGACGGAGAACGCTACCGCCGCTAGTACACACCGGTGGAGCCCGCGTTGCGCGCTCGGGAGGTCACCATGAAGAGCTTTGGATGGTTAATAGGCTGTGCGCTCGCGTGCGCACACGAGGGCAAGAGCGTCGTGCGCGAGAGCGACACCAAGATCCAGGGCACTGCAGCGGAGGCGTCCCAGCCGCCGGCGGACTCGACGGCGGACGCCGCGACAGCCGCAATCCGCCCCTTCCATGTCAACGTTCCGGAACAGGCGCTCGTCGACCTCCGCCAACGCATCGGGGCTACGCGGTGGCCCGACCGAGAAACGGTTCCCGATCGATCGCAAGGCGCCCAGCTGGAAAAGCTGCAAGCGCTCGTTCACTACTGGGGGACGGGCTACGACTGGCGTAAGGCGGAGGCGAAGCTCAATGCCTTGCCGCAGTTCATGACGAACATCGACGGGATCGACATTCACTTCATCTACGTCCGTTCTCGTCACCAGAATGCGCTTCCGGCGATCATCACGCACGGTTGGCCGGGCTCTGTGTTCGAGCTCATCAAGATCATCGGTCCGCTCACCGATCCGACGGCGTTCGGCGGCCGGGCAGAGGACGCCTTCGACGTGGTGATTCCGTCCTTGCCGGGCTACGGCTTCTCGGCGCGACCGACCGAGACAGGCTGGGGACCGGACCGCATCGGTCGTGCGTGGGACGTCCTTATCAAGCGGCTGGGATATACGCGCTATGTCTCACAGGGCGGAGATTGGGGGGCGGTCGTCGCCGAAGCGATGGGGCGGCAGGCGCCGGCAGGATTGCTCGGCATCCACCTCAACTTGCCGGCAACGGTACCGCCCGACGTGGCCGCGGCGCTCGCTGGCGGCGGGCCCGCGCCGGCGGGACTCTCCGAGCAGGAACGCGCGGTATTCGACTCGCTAAACACGTACTACAAAAAGGGGAGCGCCGCCTACGGGGTGATGATGACCGCGCGGCCGCAAGCCATCGGGTACGGCCTGACGGACTCCCCCGCCGGCCTCGCGGCGTGGATGCTCGTGCATCCAGGTTTCGCGCAGTGGACGTACGGCAGCGATCCCCAAAAGTCCCCGACGAAAGACGAGGTGCTGGACGACTTCACGCTGTACTGGCTGACGAACAGCGCGACCTCGTCAGCGCGGCTGTACTGGGAGAACGGCGGACGCAGCCCTGTTGTTGCGGCCGCGCAGAAGACCGCCGAGATCTCGCTCCCGGTGGCCATCACGGTCTTTCCGGAGGAGGTCTATCGAGCCCCGGAGACATGGGCCCGGCGCGCCTATCGCAACCTGATCTACTTCCACCAGGTCGACAAGGGCGGACACTTCGCGGCGTGGGAGCAGCCGGAACTGTTCTCTGCCGAGATCCGAGCGGCGTTCAAGTCACTGCGGCCAGCGGACGGAAAAGTGGCGGCGCGCTGATCGGAGAGAGTCGGAATACGGGCACAGAGCGTGCGCCCGTCTTCCAATGCCCCACCCATTTTGACTCTCACTGGAGCAGACAAATGTCCGAACACATCAACCATCATCGCCGCCGGTCAAGCCACGGTCGAATACTTCCTTCGGCCCCCTCAAACAGATCGATGCAGGCCTTCTGAACGTCGGATACGTTGAAGGGGGCCCTGCCCATGGCCCCGTGGTCATCCTTCTTCACGGTTGGCCATACGACATTCACAGCTATATCGATGTCGTTCCTTTGCTGGCATCGGCTGGGTACCGGGCGATCATTCCGTATCTGCGCGGCTATGGCACGACGCGATTTCTTTCAACTGACACCTTCCGGAACGCTCAGCAATCGGCCGTTGCTCTGGACATCATCGCTTTGATGGATGCGCTCAAGATCGACAAGGCGATCATCGCCGGTTTCGATTGGGGAGCGCGGACGGCCGACGTCATGGCGGCGCTTTGGCCCCAACGCTGCAAGGCGTTAGTCTCCGTGAGCGGCTATCTGATTACCAATCTCACTGCGAACCTAAAGCCGTTGCCGCCGGCAGCTGAGTACGGATGATGGTACCAGTATTACTTTGCTACGGAACGCGGCCGGCTCGGCTACAGCGAAAACCGGCACGCCTCAACAAGCTCATCTGGAAGAACGTCTCCCAAAAATGGAACTTCGACGATGCGACATTCGATCGCACCGCAGCATCCTTCAACAACCCGGACCACGTGAGCATCGTCATCCATAATTACCGATGGAGGCTGAGCCTGGCTAAAGGCGAGCCACAATGCGACCCTCTGGAGCAGAAACTCTCCGAAGGTCCCGTCATCACCATGCCCACCATCACCATTGCCAGTGATTTCGACGGTCCAGCCGCCGACGGAAAGGCGTATGCGACGAAATTTTCAGGCAAGTACTCGCACCGAATCTTCAGAGGCATTGGTCACAATGTCCCTCAAGAGGCGCCGCAAGCCTGTGTGAAAGCTGTCGTCGACGTCGCCGGATACTCTAGCTGAGTTGGTGATCATCCAGGCGCGGTCAGAGTATTGGCCTCGAGAAAGGAGTGGAGCGCAGCGACCACCTGCGCGCCCTCGCCGATCGCGCTGCCAACGCGCTTCACCGATCCCAGCCGGACGTCCCCGGCCGCGAAGACGCCAGGGATGCTCGAAGCGACGGGCAAGCCGCCGCTGCCGGTGATCACGAACCCCCGTGGGTCGAGCGCGACGCCGGAGCCGGCCAGCCAGCTCGTCGCCGGCTCGGCGCCGAGAAAGAGGAAGATGTTGGCGATCGGCGCGGTCGTCTCTGCGTCGTCTCGACGTGAGCGCCACCGAACGCGTTCAAGGCCGAGCTCTGGCGAGCCTTCGAGAGCAACGATCTCCGTCGCTGTCATCACGTCGATGCTGGAGTTGGCGGCGATCCGCTGGATGAGGTAGCTCGACATGCTCGCCGCGAGCCCAGATCCGCGGACCATCATCCGGACTCGCGCGGCATGGCCCGCGAGGAAGACAGCCGCTTGCCCCGCGGAATTTCCCCCGCCGACGATGATGACTTCCTGTCCGGCACAGAGCTTTGCTTCGAAGGGCGACGCCCAATACCAGACGCCCCGTCCCTCGAATGCCGCGAGGTTCTCGATCGCCGGACGTCGATAGCGCGCGCCGGTCGCGACGACGACGGTGCGGGTGCGGACGTGGCGGCCGTCTTCAAGGAGCAAGGAGAACAAGCCGTCCTTCCTCGTGCAATCGAGCTCCTTTACTTCGACGGGGATTGCGAACTCGGCCCCAAATTTCCGTGCCTGTGCGTACGCGCGCGCCGTCAGCGCCACGCCCGAGATGCCGGTCGGAAAACCGAAGCAGTTCTCGATCCGCGCGCTCGCACCGGCCTGTCCGCCGAACGCGTGCGCGTCGAGGACAACGACCGAGAGCCCCTCCGACGCAGCATAGACGGCCGTCGAGAGCCCTGCCGGTCCGCATCCAACGATCGCCACGTCGTACGCCGATCGAAGGAGCCTATCTCCCAGGAGCCCGAGCGCGTGCGCCAGCGCGGCCTGGTTCGGGTTTCGCAAGATGTCACCGTTTGGGCAGATGACGAGCGGCAGCTCCGACGACACGGGCGAAAGGCGCGCGACGACGTCGGCCGCCGCTGGATCGACGGCCGGATCGAGCACACGGTGGGGATGTCCGTTGCGACGAAGGAAATCCACGAGGCGGACCACGTCGCGCGACGCCGCAGCTCCGATCACCAGAGGGCCTCCTGCCTCGAACTCGATCAGCGCTACTCGACGGAGGACGAGCGCGCGCATGATGCGTTCGCCGAGGTCAGCCTCCTCGACCATGAGCGCGCGAATCTTTTCGGGCGGGATCAGCAGCGCTTCGACGTCCCCTTCCGCGCGACCGTCGGCGAGCGACGTCGGGTCGTCGGCGAGCGTGCCGAGCTCGGCGACGAACTGTCCCGGTCCTTGATCGGCGACCGGCGTGATGCGCCCCAGACCGTCGCGCGCGGTGACGGCGATTTGGCCCGAGAGGACGATGAACATCCCCGACCTGCGCTTCCCCGCCTCGAACAGGAGCTCGCCGTCGGCGAATCGGCGCGCGCTTCCGAAGCGGCGGATCCGCGCGATTTGAGTATCGGTGAGCGCTGGAAATGCCTCGTCGAGTCGCACGTAGAACGGGCGCGCCGCGGCATCCACTGCGTAAGTCTCGGACCTCGTCATGGCAGTCTCCAGAATCCCGGCGGTGCGTAGCACGGCTGGAGGCAGGCTTGCCACAGCAGTTAAGCCTGCTCCCTGCGTATCTACTCCCGGAGACTCTCTGCCAGCGCGTCCGAACGCGGCTTGTCGCGGCCTCAGCCACGGCCGACGGCTTCGTGCCCGGCGAAGCCAACTGACACCTCGCACGGTTGTCCATGCACTGGGAAGGCCGGACGAGCGGGCAGATCTGCCAGCAGATGAAAGACCCAGCGCGGAATGGCGGGGCTCGGCACCGGTGAAGAGATCATCGAGCATATGAGGGCGGATCCGCCTGGCCCTCTGGGCTTGGACGCCCGGCGCCGACCGCTGAGGGCCACTCTCGCACGAGAGATTCGTGGAAGCGCTTGAAGCCTGGGTCAGCGCAGGCATGCCATGCCCGGAGGGTGGATGAGTTTCGTGCCTCGCGGGCTACGAGAAGCCTACGAGCCAGTTTCTGCATTAGAGCGGCAACAACCTCCGATCGGCACTTGACCGCCGCGTGGGCCAGGGATAGACTCACTTTAGCCTAAAGAAGGTTGACAAACTGCAACCGTCATTGGAGGCCGGAACCATGCCAAAGACGCCTGCAAGGGACGACTACTTCGCCCAGTCCTTTCGCTTTACGCCGGAACAAACAGCGGTAATCAAGGAAGAGGCGAAGCGTCTGGGGAGCACGACTGCGTTTGTACGCGAGCTGCATACAAGTTGTGGGACCGGTTCATCGACGATTACCTCGAGCAAGCTGGCGGTCCGAAGCTCTGGGGAGGCGGCGACCCCTTGGCGGGATTGAACGAGAAGCTCCCGGAGTTCCCGGGCGGCTGAGACACCCAAACGATTGTCCAGCGGGGTTAGCTACCGCTGTTCGACGTGCGCCGGACCGACACGGTTGAGAGTCAAAGGCGGTGCGCTTCTCATCTGGTCCAATCGCATTCCGGTAATATGAGTATCGGAGTAGGGCTCCATGCAGACCGGCCGGAAAAGGCGGCTCAACTTTGAGTGGTCGACAACCTGCATCCGATCGGGGGCTGCTGCTACGTTAAAGCTGTTCATGGAGACCGATCGCCCAGCGGAGTACTCGGATTGGCCCCTCGAGATTCGGAAGCTCTATGACGCGATCGTCCGCGCGGTAGACGCGGGTGAAAAGGACGCTCTCTCAGCAGCCATGAAGCATCTTGGCGGCCTTTTAAGACAGAGGGAGGATCAAGTGCTTGCGGATGCCGCCTGCAGCGCCTTATGCGAGTCAGCGCTCAGGATAGTCCCCGAGGGAGCGCCGGGGCATCTCCTTCGAGACTGTGGCCAAGCAGCAATCGAGGTGGCGACCAAAGTCTTGTCGTCCTCAGCCGATGAGAGTGCACGCAAGACAGCCACGAAGCTACTCGAAGTGGGAATGTCTAAGTTTCCACTTAAGGGCCGCGCGTAAGGACTCGGCGGAACCCCAATCCGTAGACCAGCAGCAGGGAGGCCCTTTGCGGCTCGTCTCTGGGCCGGAATTTGTTACCTACGCCGTTAAAAAACTCAGCCGCGTTCAGTTTCCGAGTAGCGACGGCAACTTACCGAGTGGGCGCAGCAGGGTTTGAACCTGCGACCCCTGCCGTGTGAAGGCAGTGCTCTACCGCTGAGCTATACGCCCCGGTGATCGCCGCACTACCTAACTGAGTGGGAGAGCTTCTTCAAGGAGGCTAATTGTCGCTCGAGGAAGCGCGGGGCCCGGTCAGCTTCGTCACCTTCTCATCCAACTCGCGAACCCGCCGCTTGAGGCCGGCGAGCTGCTTGCCGAGCTTTTTGAACTCGCTGCGCGGCGCAAAGTTCAGAGCCCGCATCAACTCGTCCTGGCCGCGATCGAAGGCCGCCTTGCCCCGCTGAACCGTGCCGATCGCGTTCGCAATCCGGGTTGCGCGCTTCTCGTCCGCGAACAGTCGCTCGAGCGCCTTCTGCGAAAGGTCCGTCATCTGCTTCTTCAATCCGTTGCTCCAACCCATCGTTGGATCCTCCTAGCGTTCGTCCACGAAGCCGGTGTTCAGCTTGGCCAAGACCCGCTCGGCGATCCCCTTGTAGCGCATTCTTTCGATCAGTTGTTGGACGTCTCCATCCACCGAAATCCGGCGGCGCACCAGCGCCTCGATCGGATCGAGCGTCTGCTGGATCAGCGCCTTCCAAACCGAGTACGGGGCCCGCGCCAGGTAGCGAGGCTCGATTTCCTCCAACTCGTCAGGGTCTTCGAGCAGGCGCAGATTGTGGATCTTTCCGTCCCGCGGAACGCAGTGAATGGTGAAGGACCGCTCCAGTTTCCCGGCTTCCCGCTCTACCACGACCCCGACGTCCCCGACCCAGCCCTGGCCGGCCTCGACGCTCTCCGGGTCAGCGTTCACCAGCCGCACGACTTCCTCGCACCACTCGCGCGACGGAAAGACGAGCATCTTCGATCAACTCCGTCCGAGAATCCGTTTGAACCCGGACAACAGTCCTCGCCGGCCTTGGCTTCCCAGATCGGAGCGTGGAGGCCGCTGCCGCTGATCTTCCTCGAGGGCCTTGCGCAGCGACTCAGGCGTGTCCCGGGTCGCGAGAGTCACCTGCTTCTGCGAGCCCGCCTCGTCGATCACCAGCTTGAGCAAGCATTCCTCATTGAGCCGGAAGTCGATTTTGCGGCCCGCAGGCCCCACTGGAACCTTGACCGTTCCCAGATACTCATTGTCCACGATGAACTCGCTGTCGCCCTGAAAAATGTCCATCTCCACGAACGGCGAGCGCGGATCTTTGGGAGCTGGCAGCCGGAAACTCTTGACCAGCGGAATCAGCGAATTCTTCTCGATGATCTTGCGGAACATCCCGTTCGGCAATGCATAACCGATCGGCATCGAGAGCGCATCGAGCAATGTGACCGCTTCAATCGTACCGAGCGAATCGCCAAGAATCGCCGCACCCAAGGCCACGCATTCGTCGGGGTGGACTCCTTTTCGGGGCGGCTTTCCGAAGTGCGAGGCAATCTTCTGCTGCACGAGCGGCATCCGGCTTTGTCCGCCGACGAGAATCACTTCTTCGATCTCGGTCCGACGAATGCCCTTCTCCTTGAGTACCTGATCGCAGATCTCGAAGGTCCGATCTACCAGGTCCGCGGTGAGGGCGTTGAGTTGTTCTCGGTGGAGCGAAAGCCTGAGGTCCAAGGGCTTCCCCTTGCGCTCGTCGATGTAGGGAAGCTCGATCACCACGTTGGGGATCAGCGTCAAGTCGATCTTCGCCGCCTCGGCCGCGTTCTTGATCCGCTGCATCGCGATCGGGTTTTGGGAAAGGTCGATCTTGTTCTCTTCGCTAAACTTCTCGAGCACGTAATCGATCACGCGGTTGTCGAAGTCCACTCCGCCGAGAAAGGTGTCGCCTCCAGTCGCGAGCACTTCGAATACGTTGCCGTTGATGTGCAAGACCGAAACGTCGAACGTTCCGCCCCCGAGATCGTACACCAGGATCTTCTGGGCCAGTCCGCGATTGAAACCGTATGCCAGCGCGGCAGCGGTGGGCTCATTGACAATCCGCTTCACATCGAAACCAGCGAGGCGCCCCGCCTCTTTTACCGCTTGCCGCTGGTTGTCGTTGTAGTAGGCCGGCACCGAGATCACGGCAGCGTCGATCTGGCCTCCCATGAACTGCTCAGCGATCGTCTTCACCTGCTTGAGCACGAAACTGGAAATCTGTGGGAGCGTATACGTTCGACCACCGAGATTGACGGCAGCTTCTCCGTTCGGCCCCTCGACGATCTGGTAAGTGAAATAGTTCTTCAGCTCCTGCACGACTCGGGAGCTGTATTGACGCCCGATCAGCCTCTTCGCGCCGTAGACGGTGTTGAGCGGATTGGTGACGATCTGATCCTTGGCGACAGCGCCGACCAGCCATTCGTTCTTCGCGGTGTACGCAACGACCGAAGGTAAAACCAAGTTGCCGCGGTCGGTCGGAACGACTTTGGGAATCTTGTTGCGAATCGAGGCTACGCAGGTGTTCGTCGTCCCCAGGTCGATCCCAAGAATACGTGGCTTTTCGCTCATTTGAGGGGGGTCGCTTCTGTGGGATCGTACCATGGTCATATTCGACCAAGGGAGCGCCCCGCCGGGTCATATGAGATTTTTTGACGTCACTAAAAGGAAACGCGACGATCTCTGGTCTACCGTGCGCCAGAAACCTACACCTCTGCTGATCCTCTGCGCGGCCGCGGCTGCTTGCGCTGGCCCATCGAGCCAGGTCCAGTCGGTATCCTCTGAGTCTCCAGCCCCCGCTTCCACCGCCGAAGTCTCAGAGGCGTCGCTTGGGCTCCGCGGGCCGACTCTGGAGCGGCAGAAGGTGGTTGCCCTGGCGCGCGGTCTGCTTGGCGTGCACCACGTCGCTCTCAACGGCAAGCGTTATTCAAACGATTGCTCAGGCTTCGTGCGGGCGGTCTTCGATCATTCTGGAATCGATTTGATGTCGGATGCCCATCCGGGAGACAGCGGAACGCAGGCAATCTTCCGCTACACGCTCCGGCATGGAGAGGTGTACCGGCACAGACTTCCTCAACCCGGCGACCTGGTGTTTTTTCGAGACACCTACGACAAGAATCGCGACGCTCGCCGAAATAACGGTCTAACCCACGTCGGGATCGTCGAATCCATCGACCCAGACGGAACCATTTCAGTGATCCACCGGGTGCGACGCGGCGTCGTTCGGTACCGGATGAATCTGAGCCGACCCCATCTTCATCTGGATCCCGCCACCGGCCAGACGCTCAATGACTACTTGAGGATCGCGGGAAAGCAGACCAAGCCGGTGCTGACGGGCGAGTTGTTCGCGACCTACGGCGCGGTGCTGCGCACGGTCCGTTCCCATGCGGCTTGCTGCCGATGGCGAATGAAGCGCCAGAATCCCACCACGATCGCCCAATTCATCGTCACGAAGTAATAAGCGATCGAAGCGGCACGCCGAAGCGTGCCGGTGAACACGCCTCGTGAGCCGGCCAGCGCCAGCGCGTAGAACAGCACCTGCGCCGCCAACAGCAGCCGGTACCGGGCTCGGTCCAGCAACATCAGATTGGCGAGGAAGGCAATCGCGATCAGCGCCGGGGCGAGCCAACGAAGCACTTTGTGCGACCAGAGGGCAAAAGCCCGGAAGCCCGCGGTAGGCGAGAGCAGCCACGGAAACATCCTCAAGCTCTGGAAATTGCCCGCGGCGATCCGCGCGCGCCGTTTGAACTCCAGTCGATAATCGCCGGTGGTCTCCTCGATCGCGATTGCCTGTGGGTCGTACACCACCCGGAAGCGCTCATCCAAAACTCGCAGGGCGATGACGAAGTCGTCCACGATGGTATCGCTGGGAAGTGCGCTGAACAGCCGGCGACGAATCGCATACAGGCCGCCGTTGGCGCCCACCACCGCGCCTCGCTTTCCCTCGAAGTATTTGATCAGCGACTCGTACCTCCAATACGTGCTCTCCTCGAAGTCGCGCCGAATCGGGTCGATCAGCTTGAGCCGTCCACAGACCGCTCCCACGTCCGAATCGTCGAAGTGACGCGCCAGCATTCGAAGCGCTTGAGGATCGATGACCGTGTTCGCGTCCGAGAACACCACCAACTGGCCAGAAGCAAGCGGCACGCAGCGGTTGAGCACCGAAGCCTTGCCGGCGCGTGGAAGCGACACCAAGACGACTCGCGGATCGCTGAAGCTGCGAACGATCTCATCGGTGCCGTCGTCGCTGCCGTCCGATCCAATCAGGAGCTGAAGCTTCTCGGGCGGATAGTCCAGGGCAAGGCTGTTGCGGATCTTCTCAGCGATGCACTGGGCTTCGTTGTGGGCCGCGACCACCAGGCTGATCGTCGGCAATGCCTCTTCTTCGAGTACCACCCGGCGGTCCATCCCGCTTCTCATGAAGCGAATATCGGAGAGGACCTGGTGCACCGCCTCCAGCGCAACCAATAGGAACGGATAGAAAACGTAGGTGTGAAACAGGAGCGAAGCAGCCGTCCAAAAAACGAGTTCCGCCATCAAAGGCCTCCCACCAGCGGCGGGAGTTACAGCAAGCCACATGCCGCGGCGCAGCAGCGCCAAGCCCCGAAAAACCGCCGGTCCTGGAGCGCCCCTTGGCGTCTTCTGAACTTTTTGCTGCCCCTGGCACGCGCTACGGAAGCCGGTCCGGTTCCGGCTGCTGCACGCTTTGCACCCAAGCAAGGGTGCGGCGCGCCGCTTCGTGCGCTGGATTGAGCGCTACCGCCGCGTCGAGCAACGTCGCCGCGCTCTCGTAGCGGTTCTGCTGAAGCTCCAACCGCGCTCCGAGCAAATAGGCGCGCACGAAAGCCGGGTCGGAAGCGCGTAGCTTCTCGAGGGCAAATCGGCCTTTGGCGGCTATTTCCGGCGCTCCTTTTGCGTTGATCACAAATTCCGCGTACGCGATTGAGTCCCACCCGTCGGTCCCGCCGAGAGATCGATATTTCTCCCCGAGCCCGACCGCCTGATCCGAGGCATTCACGCCTTGGTAAACGGCCTGAGCTCGCACCACCGCCAGATCCTCGGAAGGCTCGAGGGCCGCGAACGCTTCACCGGCACGCTTTGCGAGGGACGAAACCCTGTCCTTGAGAGGCAATTCCTGGGCGCGCAGGACCCGAAGCTGCTCGTTCATGGCATTGACCCGATTCGGCCAGTCGGTGGAAGCTTTTTTCTCTTCGACGGCGGCAATTTTCCTACTCAGCGCCTCGGACGCCAGCTTGTTGTGCTGCACCGTCATCTGGGCATCGTCCCACTGGAGTGACAGAGCGAGTAGCAGGGTCGCCCTGGCTTGGATGAAGCCGGGATAAGACTTCCTGAGCAGCTCCAATTCTCTGACCGCCTCCTGCTTCGAATTGCCGTCATCCCGGCGCAAAAAGCTGATCGCCTGCTCGTGAATGGCCGCCGCCTCCTCTGGAACCACCGGTTTGCGGCGGGAAAAAAACCGCGCCCCCAGCCCGCCCAGAAGGGCAAGAACGACTGCAATGATCAGAGCCACGCGGTGGCGCTGGACAAATGGCTTCAAGTCTTCGACTTCAGTGGAGTCGCCCGCCACTTGCGACAGGAATGGGAGATTGGCGGGAGGCAGCTCTACCTTCGGCGGGCGCGGCGGCTCGGGGGCAAGTCCGAGCGCAGAGTCCGCGGCGCTATTCGCCGGTCCCTGCAGCGCCGGACGCGACCCGTCAGCGTTTGCTCGGGCCGCCGGCGGAAGTGAGCCTTTGCCGAAGATCTGGGTGTGAAGCGCGTTGTTCGGAGCCGGGGTTCGGGCTGGAATTGCCGACGCGCTGCCAAACAGAACGGTCTCCTTCGCGGGCGGACGGGCCGCTGTGGGAATAGGTAGGCTCCCGAAGTGAATCGTCTCGGCCGCCGATGGGCGAGCGGGAGGCGCCGAGGCACCGGGGGCGTTGGGCTTGGGCCTCTCCTGGGCCGGAGGAGCGTTGACCGACTTGACCGGGGCCCTTCCAAAAATCTGAGTCTTCGTTGACGAGCTCGGCTGAGCCGGTGCCGGAGCCGGTGCAGCTCGCGGAACAGCCTCGGGCTTGGCGGTAAAGATGAATTTGCAGCTGGTACACTGAACCGGTGCTCCGCCAGAGGGAACCAGGCGGTCGTCCAATTCATAGCGCGCGGAACACTTCGGGCACGAGATCTGCACCGCGAACAGTTATACCATTCAATCGGATGCGTCCGGCTCACGGTCGGCCAGGTCGGTCCAGCGCTGCAGGCTGCGCAACTTGGTCGGACCGACGCCTCTCACGCTCGACACCTCATCCCACGTGCGGAAAGCTCCGCTTTCACCGCGAGCGCGAATCAGCGCTTTAGCCAGCACTGGACCCACGCCGGGAACCAGCGTCAGCTCATCGGCCGATGCGCGATTGAGGTTCAGCTTGCCTCCCACGGTCAGCAGTGCGCCGCCTTGCGCCGGCTGAGAGTCGGCGACCACTTCCCCACAGAACACGACTGGCGCCCCGGCCGACGTTGTCACGCGCACCTTTTTCACCGGGCAGTCCAGCGCCGACGCTGGGCTCGGCCACTGCGACCGCGTCCACACTCCCACCGCCAGGCAGCCAAGGGTCAGGATGGATAGCCAGAACGTCCGATGCATCCCGTCAACTCGCGGCGTTCGCCGGCTCGGTGCGATCAAGGTCGAACGCGCTGTGCAGCGCCCGAACCGCCAGCTCGGTGTACTTCTGATGAATCACGCACGAGACGCGAATCTCGGAGGTGGAAATCATCTGCAGATTGATTCCCTCGCGCGCGAGAACCTGAAACATTTTCGCCGCGACGCCGGAGTGATTGCGCATCCCAACTCCGACGATCGAGACCTTTGAGACCTGGTCATCGGTTTCCACCGCTTCGGCCTTGATCGTCTTCGCCACGCGCACCACCACTTCCTTGGCCTTCGCCAGATCGCTCTTGCCGACGGTGAAGGTCAAATCGGTCTTTCCCTCCTTGGCCACGTTTTGGACGATCAAGTCGACGACGATCGCCTTTTCGTCGAGCGCCCCAAAAATCTGCGCCGCCACTCCCGGGACGTCAGGCACTCCTCGGATCGCGATCTTCGCCTCGTTCTTGTCATAGGCAATTCCGCTCACCTCTACATCTTCCATCGAGGCATCCTCCTCACAGACCAACGTGCCCGGATCCTGGCTGAACGATGACTTCACCCAAAGCGGCACCTTGTACTTCATCGCAAACTCTACCGATCGGATCTGCAGCACCTTCGCGCCCAAACTGGCCAGCTCGAGCATTTCCTCGTAGCTGATCTTCTCCAGCTTGCGAGCCGCCGGACAAATGCCGGGGTCGGTGGTGAAGACTCCATCCACGTCGGTGTAAATCTCGCAGGCGTCGGCCTTGATCGCCGCCGCGATCGCCACCGCGGTGGTATCCGATCCTCCCCGCCCCAGGGTGGTGATGTTTCCGTCTTGATCGGTCCCCTGAAACCCCGCCACCACGGCGATGTGCTTTTTCCGCAGCACGGCGAAGATCGTCTCCGAGTCGATGCTCTTGATTCGAGCCTTGGAGAAAGTGCTGTCGGTGACGATCCGACATTGATGCGCCAAAAAACTGGTCGCGTCGCCCCCCTGCTCGTGGATCGCCAGCGCCACCAGGCCAATCGAAACCTGCTCTCCGGTGGCCACCACCACGTCCTGCTCGCGCTCGCTCGGATGTGAGGAGATTTGCGACACCAGCTTGAGCAGCCGATTCGTCTCCCCGGACATCGCGGACACCACCACCACCACGTCGTTGCCGGCCTTCTGGGTTGCAATGCAGCGCCGGGCGACATTCTGGATTCGCTCGATGTCTCCCACCGAGGTGCCGCCATACTTTTGGACGATTAATGCCACGTGCGAAAAAGGCCTCCACAAAATAGAGCCACCACCATAGAAAGTACCTGGCGATGGCTCAAGAGCGCATTGTGATCGACGGCGAGACTCTGAAGCTGGAGGAGATTCTTCCGGTCGCGTCGGGCGATGCCCAGATCGAGCTGTCCCCTCTGGCGGTCGAGCGGGTCAATCGCTCCCGGGCAATGGTGGATGCCATCTCCGAGGGTGATCAGCCGGTCTACGGGATCAATACCGGATTCGGGACTCTGGCGGAGGTGCAGGTAGATAAGCGCGACCTGCGCGAGCTGCAGCGAAACTTGCTGCTCTCCCATGCTGCCGGAGTTGGAGAGGCGCTTTCAATCCCCGAAGCTCGGGCCCTGCTTTTGCTTCGGATCAACGTCTTGGCCAAGGGGTACTCCGGCGTTCAACTGCAGACCCTGCGACTGGCGGTCGAGATGCTCAATCGCGACGTCATCCCGGTGGTCCCGGAGCGGGGCAGCGTGGGCGCATCCGGAGACTTGGCACCGCTCGCCCACCTCTCGCTGGCCTTGATTGGCGAAGGCGAGGCTTTCTACCGCGGAGAGCGGCTTCCCTCGCGCGAGGCGCTTGGCCGTGCCGGACTTGCCCCGGTGGTGCTCGGCGCCAAAGAAGGCCTCGCGCTGGTGAATGGGACCCAGGCGATGTGCGCGGTCGGAGCGCTCGGGCTGCTTCGCGCGGAACGGCTGGCGGAGATCGCAGACCTGGCGGGCGCGATGACTCTGGAGGGCCTGTTGGGAAGTCACAAGCCCTTTCTGCCCGAAATTCAGGAGACCCGACCGCATCCCGGCCAGCGCGCGAGCGCGGATCGTTTGCGCGCGTTGCTTCGCGACTCGGAGCTGGTTCGCACCCACGAGCATTGCAGCAAGGTCCAGGATCCCTACTCGCTCCGGTGCATGCCTCAAGTGCACGGAGCGGCCCGCGAGGGTATCGCGTTCGCGCGGCGAATCCTCGAGACCGAAGTCAACAGCGCGACCGACAACCCATTGGTCTTCGTCGATTCCGGCTTGATCCTCTCCGGCGGCAACTTCCATGGACAGCCCGTATCTTTGGCACTCGACATCCTGGCGATGTGCCTGACCCAGCTGGCGACGATCAGTGAACGGCGGGTGGAGCAGTTGGTGAACCCTTCACTTTCCGGGTTGCCGCCTTTTCTGGCGAAGAATCCCGGCCTCAACTCGGGTTTCATGATTGCCCAGGTCACCTCGGCGGCGCTTGTCGCAGAATCACGGATTCTCTGCCACCCGGCGTCGGTAGATTCGATTCCCTCCTCGGCAGGACGCGAGGACCACGTTTCGATGGGGATGACCGCGGCGCTCAAAGCCCGTCAGGTCGCGGAATACACCAGCACCTGTCTGGCGATCGAGCTTCTGGTGGCCGCGCAGGCAATTGATTTGCGGCTGCCAGTGCGCGCCGGGAGCGGCGTTCGGGTCGCCCACGAGCTGATCCGCACCCGCGTTCCATTCATGGACCGAGATCGCGAGCTGCACACCGACATCAAGGCAGTCCAGAAACTGATCGACTCCGGGGCGCTGGATCAGGCACTTTGACGCCGCGACTTTAGACGCAAAACGTGCGAAATTTGCGGAATCCCGCTCGAGATTCCCACCGCCCTCATCAGCCTGGTGCACCCCACCGCCGACGAGCGGTCGGTACAGGAATCGGCGCGCCAAAAAATCGCCGCCTTGGAGCGCGAGGCGAAGCTCTTGGGAGACAGTCGCGAGGCAGCCTTGCTATTTCACGAGGTGGGCCGGCTGTGGGAAGAGCCGCTGGGCAGCCCCCGAAACGCGGCGGTCGCCTACCAGAGCGCTCATCGGCTCGCGCCGGACTTTCTGCCGAACCTCCGCGACGCGCGCCGTCTGTTCGAAAGCGTCAGCAACTGGCAAATCGTGCTTCAGCTGCTCGACGCCGAGCTGCGCCTGGTTGCCCAGGACGGAGTCAAAGCGCATCTGCTGTTGCACAAGGCGAACATTCTGGAGGTGCACCTGGCGCGACGAGAGGAAGCCACCCGCGCCTACCAGGAAGTGCTCGCGCTCAAACCGAGAGACGCTCCGACCTTGCTGCAGCTCGAGGAGGTGTATACGGCGCGGGCGGATCGGGCGGCGCTGGTGGAGATCTACAAGCTGCTCGCCGACGTGCTCGAGGGGGCGCCACTTCGTGCGCATTATCTGACCTCTGCCGGGTATCTACTCGAGGAACACCTGGCTCAGCCGGAGGAGGCGAGCGAGTGTTTCTATCAAGCTTTCGTGCTCGACCAGACGAATCCTCTCCTTCTCTCCGCGGTCATTCGATCCGCGGAACGGGACGGTCGAGACGAGGAGCTGGTCGCCGCCCTGACGGCCCAGGCCAACCTCGAGGGCGCTGACGCGACCCACAGCTTCTTGCGCCTGGGCAAGATCTACAATCGGCTCGGGCGCAAGGAAGAGGCGCTCGGGGCGCTTCTCGCAGCTCGAAAGACCGATCCTCACGATCCGCTCGTCCTCTCCGAGCTGTCGGACGTCTACGAATCGGCGAAGCGCTATCAAGAGCTGACCGACCTGCTTCTCTCCTGGGCCGAGTCCGGTCGCGATGAAAATGAAATGGTCAGCATCAACCTTCGCCTGGCCGCGCTGTACGAGGACGTGCTGAAGAAGGACACCGATGCAATTGCCCGGTACAAGGCAATTCTCGCCCGCAATCCCAGCCATGCCTCAGCGCTGAGCGCCCTCGGTCGGCTGTACTACCGCACCCAGAACTGGAACGGACTGCTCGCCACCTTCGAGGCGGAAGCGGCGGCCCTCTCCGATCCGAAGCAACGGGTGGCTCGGCTGTACAAGGCCGCCGAGGTGGTCGAGGAACGGCTGAATAAGACGGACGAGGCGGTCGCCCGCTACAACCGCTGCCTCCAGCTGGTGCCCGAATACGTCCCCGCCCAACAAGCGCTGGTGAGGATCTACGAGCGGAACGGTCGCTATCTCGAGCTGATTTCCTTGCACGAGCAGGAGGTGACGCAGTTTCCGCAACCCGCGCATGCGATCACCGCGCTGACCAAGATGGCGGTGCTGTACGAGGATCGCCTGAATAACTCCGAGCACGCGGTCGACTGCCTGCGCCGGATTCTCGCCCTCGATCCCAAGCATCTGCCGACGATCCGGGCGCTCGCGCGACTGTTCCAGAAATCCAAGCTGTGGCAGCAGCTGATCGAAGCGAACGAGATGGAAGCTTCGCTCACCGACGATCCGAAGCAGGCGCTGGCTCTGCGCCAGCGCAATGCGGAGATCCTCGAAGATGCGCTCAAGGATCGCCCCAGCGCGGTGGCGGCCTATCGGCGACTGTTGGAGTCCAATCCATCCTATCCGCCGGCTTTGAAGGCGCTCGGTCGTTTGTGCGCGCAGGAAGGTCGCTGGGAAGATCTGGCCAAGATGTACCGCGCCGAGGCCGAAGTTGCGCAGTCGACCGACCACGCCGCCACGCTGATGTACAAGGTAGGCGAGTTGCATGAGCACAAGCTCAACGATCTGAATGCCGCGATCACCGCGTACCGCGAAGCGTTGACACTCTCGCCCAGCAACTTCCCCGCGCTACGTGCCCTGGAACGGCTCTACCGCGCTCAGGAGAGTTGGGAGAGTCTGATCGAAGTCTGGCGCGCCGAGGCCGCCAGTCGGATGGATCCCGTGCAGCGCGCCAATGCGCTTTTTCAAGCCGCCACGCTTTGGGAAGAAAAGCTGCGCCGCGCGGACATGGCGGCGGAGTGCTTCCGTGAAGTCCTTCGTCTCAACCCCAACCATCTCGCCGCCAACCGCAGCCTGGAGCGCTACTACACCAGCCAAAACAGCGTGCGCGAACTGGTCGCGGTGCTGGACCGCGAGGTGCAGAGCGCGAAGAGCTCCTTTTCCAAACTCGCACCGCTGCTCAAGCTGGCCTACGTCTACCTCGACGGCCTGGGCGAGATTTCGAGAGCCGCGCAATGCTGCGACGCGGCGATGATGATCGATGCGCAGAACATCACCGCGCTCAAGCTTCGGGAGCGGATTGGCTCCGCCGAGCGCAATCGCAACGCCGATCTCAAGCCCCGGCCATCGCCCGGCTCGAATGGGGATGCTCAAAAATCCGCCCAGCTCAAGCGCGCCTTCGAGGAGGACCCGGCTAACTTCGAGCTGGCCGCCGCGCTCGAGCAGCAGCTTCGACAAGCGGAGGATCCGAAGGGACTGCTGGACGTCTACCAGAAACGCCTGGCAGCCCTAAGCGACGATACCGAGAAGATCGAGGTGGCGATGCGGATCGCCGCTCTGGCGCGCTATCAGCTCGGCGACTTCGGCAGGGCGATGGAAGCGTACGTCTCGGCACTGCGAATCAGCCCGCAGCTATTGCCTGCGCTACAAGGAACCCGGGAAGTGGCGCTCGCCCTCGGCGACTACGCCGCCGCGGTGAAGGCGTTGGAAGCCGAGGCAGCCGCTTCGCGGGACTCTCGTGGACGAATCGATGCCTGGCTGGCCGCGGGATGTATCGCCGCCGAGAAACTCAACGAGCCCGATTCGGCGATCGCTCATTTTCGGCGGGCCCTGGAGATCGATCCCTCCGACCAGACCGCCAATACCTGGCTACAGCAGATCCTTTCCACACCCGGATATGGAAAAGCGTTGGCCGAATTTCAAGAGTCAGCCGCCTCCGCGCTGATGGAACGAGGGGAGCTGAACGAAGCTGGCGAGCGGTTCACCAAGGCGGCGATGGAGTGGGCTCATCAAGTACACGACCGCGACAAGGCGATCTCCGCGGTCGACCAGGCGCTTCGCGCGCTGCCCTCCAATCCGGAGGCGCTCGAGCTGCAGGGCCGGCTGATGGTCGAGGCACAGCGCTATTCCGAAGCAGCGGAGGCGTTTTCTGCGCGCCTTCGCCAGGGGGGTAACCCGGAGACCCTCTTTGCTTTGAACATGCAGCTGGGCGTCCTCTACCAGGATCATTTGAGGGATCCGGCAAAGGCGACCAGCCACTTGCAGGCGGTGATCGCCACCGGCGTTCACAATTCGGAGGCGCTGGAGCGCCTGAGCAGGATCTACACCGAGGCGGCGAGCTGGCAAGAAGCCGCAGACTGCCTGACGAAGTTGCTGGAGACAGACCTGCCCGCGACCTCCAAGGCGGATCATACTTTGGCCCTGGCGAAGATCTCCGACGAAGGCCTATCCGACGTTCCCAGGGCGATCGAGTTGTACCAGCAAGCGCTCGAGCTGGGTAAAGAAGACATCTCGATCGTCAGTCGGCTCAGCGAGTTGCATCAGAGCGCCGGGACGGTTTCGAAGCTCGTCGAATTCCTCGATCGTCTCGCGAGCGGCTCGAGCGAGACTGGCTTTGTAACCCAGCTACGGATCAAGCTCGGCGAGCTGCACGGCAAGGTGTTGAACCAACCGGCGACCTCGGCCGCCTACTACAAGCAAGTGATGGCAGCCGATCCCTCGTCCATCTCGGCGCGCTTGGGATTCGCGGATGTACTGGCCAGCGATCCGGCTTCCGTCCCACAGGCAATTCAGGAGTATCGCGAACTCCTCCGGATCGAGCCGCTGCGTTTGGAGAGTCTGCACGCGCTCTGCCGGATCTGGTCCCATCGGCAAGAGGACCGAGCGTTTTGCGCCGCAGGCATCCTCTACTTCATGCGCGCGGGAACCGAAGCCGAGACGGCCTTCTATGTCGACTCGCGCAGCCGCATCCCCGATCGTCCCAAGCGCCTGATCGAGACGAAGGACCTCAACGCACTCCTTCATCAGAATGCGCGAAGCGCGGTCGTCGACGTGATCGGTGCGATTGGCGATCAACTGGGAGACCTCTACCCTCCGATGCTGAAGGAGCTTGGGATCAATCCGAAGACGGACCGACTGAAATCCTCCGACTCCGCGAATCAACTCATTTCTACTTGTTTCGCCGACTTCGGTGTCACGGGTTTCGAACTGTATCAGGCTCCCAAGGGTATCATCAGGCTCGATAACACCGACCCGCCCTCGGTGTTAATCGGACCAGGGTTTTCGAAGATGGACCCGCGACAACAGCGGTTCTTCATCGGTCGCGCCGCGTTCGTCCTCGCCCACCGAATGGTTTTCCTGCCCAGACTGTCCTTGGAAGAGCTGATGGATTTGGTTGGCAATTCGATCCGGATCCATGCGCCCACCGACGAGCGGCTGGGACGGCCGAACGAGGAGGCCTCCAAACAACTGCGCAAGCGATACTCCCGCAAGGCGCTGAAGGCGCTGGCGCTCGCCACCGAGGTGCTTGGCACCGCTCCGATCCGGCTCGATCTGCTGCTGCAGGGCCTGGCGTACTCGGCGGATCGGGCGGGGCTTCTGCTCTCCGGCGATGTGGCAAACTGCCTGAGCCTGGCCGTCCGAGAGAGCGCGATTCCGTCCGCGTTCAAGGATGATCCCTCGGCAAAGAACGTGGAAGTTCGGGCCGATTTGCGCGAGCTGATGCAGTTCGCCATCTCGGACGATTTCTTCCGGTTGCGCGCCGACCTCGGACTCTCGATCTGACGGGGATTACTCGACGCGCAAGACGGCGCCCGCCGGCAGCTTCTGCATCAGCTGATCGATGACGTCATTCACCGGCTCGGGACGCGAGTATTCAACCGTGACCTTCACCCGATAACCGATTGAGCTGTCGAACTGGGGGTAAGACCCGATCGATACGTGCGGCATTGCCAGCGCAATCTGGTCCAGCACGTGAGCAACTTCGGTCTCCCCTACTCCCAAATAGAGGGACCGCAAGTGCACCGGCGCCCCTTCCATTGACTCAAGCACCGAATCGAGCTGAAGCCGAAACAACTGGGGCACGCCCGGGAGCAGGAAAACGCCGCTGCAGTGGATCACCGGGTACCAGATGCCGTCGCGCCAGATCAGCTTGGTGCCTTCCGGCACTTCCGCCAAGCGAAGCGCTTCGGGCGTGGCTTTGCCTCCATAGTGGTGAATCACTCGCCGCTCCAGCTCCGGGTCTCTCACCACCGGGCGGCCCAGCGCGAGCGCCACCCCTCGAACGGTGATGTCATCATGGGTCGGGCCGATCCCACCGCTGGTGAAAACGCAATCGGCCTTCGAACGCGCGGTGGAGACGGCCTCCACGATTGCATCCACCTCATCCGGTACGATGCACATCCAGCGCAGCGGAATCCCTTTCTCGCGCAACCGCCGGATCAGGTACGCCCCATTGAGCTCCTCGACCTTGGCGGTGAGAATCTCGTTGCCGATGATGACCGCGGCCGAGGCAATCGGCTTCATGGCCGCATTGTAGCTCCGATCGCCTGATGAATGTGCCGCAGCGCCTGGGTGGTCACCTGGTCGAGCGACTGCGTCCCATCGATCCGAACCACTCTTTGGGAGGCGCGATACTTCCGCACCAGCGCCTGGTACCGCTTGGCGATCCGCGTTTGCAGCTCAATCGCATCGAACAACTCTTTCGCGCCGCCTCGCTTCGCGCGCCGTCTGGCTGCAATCCGCGGATCCACTTCGAGAAATAAGGTGAGGTCGGGGGCGATTGCGAATCGATTGATTTCCTCTACCCAGGAGGGGTTGACCGCGATGCCTTGGTAGGCAAGCGACGACAGCAGATACCGATCGCAGATCACAACCTTTCCATCCTCCAGCGCCGGAAGAACCTCGCCACGCAAGTGGTCCAACCGATCCGCGGCGAACAGCAGCGCGAGAGTCTGGTTAGTCAGAGCGTAGGCCTTTCGACGATGGCTGAGCTGCCGCATCAGCGCGCGCCGAATCAGCTTTCCTACCGGGCGATCGGTGGGCTCGCAGGTCCGCTGCACGCGATAGCCCTCTTGCCGCAGGCGTTTTTGCAACCGCTGCGATTGGGTTGTCGTCCCGGATCCATCGATTCCCTCGAGCACGATGAACCGCCCGGAGCGGTCGATCCGCTTCATCGGGGCAGGAGCGCTGAAGGATCGTCGATGTTCAACGAGCGTCGAAGAGAGCGCAGGTGCTCGTATCGCTGCAATTCCCACTTGAGAGCGCGTTGACCGCGCAGATACCGAAAGGCGGTGTAAGCCAGCAGCCCGATTGAGCAACCTGCCGCGACGATCCCCAAAATCGGCAACCGGATAGAGTCCCAAAAGAGCTTAGCCGCCGCCGCCGCGAGCATGAGCGCGAATAGGAAAGACACGCCCGCGTGCGCAAAGTGCAAAGTGCTCTCGCGTGCCTCCAGCTCTTTCTGCAGGCGTTCGAGTTCCTGGCGTTCAAGTTGCTGATTGTCCAAGGCGCCGGCACCTTATCCAAGCGGTCGCCATGGGTCGAGACGATTTGCTCGCGCGACTACTCAGACAACGGAATCCTGACGCCGCAGTTTTTGCATCCCTGTCCTCGAACGCCTAGACAACCGCACTGTGCACAGCGGGTGATTGCCTCGTTCTCGGCGTCCTCGCGCCGCGCCGGAGGATTGTCCGGCGGCGGTTCCCAGACGGTTTCTTGCAAAAATCCGATCAGGCTACGGCCGCACCGCTGACATTCCGGTGCCGCGTCTTGAGACAGCCCACACAGCGGGCAGACAACCATGAAGCAAGGCTACGCGCGCGATTCAGGTGGTTGCAAAGGCTCGATCAGGGCAGATCCGACTCACCGGTCATTGGTACAAAGCGAACCGGGAGCAACTCTTCGTAACGATTGGCGCCGTTGTCACCTTTACGCACCAAGACCAGTTCCTGAGCGTCGGTCGCAGGACCCAGCGGAGCGATCAACCGGCCTCCCGGTCGCAGCTGGTTAAGCAGCACGTCGGGAATCTGCTCCGGCGCCGCGGTCACCAGAATTCCGTCAAACGGCGCCGCTTCGGGCCAGCCGCGATGCCCGTCGCCCTGGCGCATGAAGACGTTCAGAAAGCCGAGAGCCCACAGTCTGCTGCGAGCGCTCTCGGCAAGCTCCGGCACAATCTCGATCGAGTAGACCTCGGCGCACATCAGAGCCAGGACGGCCGCTTGGTAACCCGAGCCGGTCCCGATCTCGAGCACCTTCTCATCACCGCGCAGGTGCAACTCCTGGGTCATGTAGGCGACAATGTAGGGCTGGCTGATGGTCTGCCCGTGGCCGATCGGAATCGGCATATCCGCGCCAGCTTCCCGGGCGCATTCGGACGGGACGAAATCCTGGCGGTCGAGAAAGGATATCGCCTTGAGGACGCGCTCATCTGTGATGCCGCGCGTTCGCTGCAGGTCGGCCAACTGCTGATCGCCCATCGTGAATTGCGAAGCCTACTCGCGGAAAATCCGAAGGGCTAGGGCGGAGGCGGCATCACGTCGTCCAGCGTCTCTCCTTTGATCATCGCGTCGTGGAACACGATTCCATCCGGCACGATTGCGGCGTTTCGGTATAGCCCCTGCTTCAGGTACACCTGCATCCCGGGGTACATGGTGGCGCAGTTCGTCAGGGGCACGACCAAGTCCCCATTGTAATAGAGCTCGACGAATCCCTGATTGGGGTCCGAGGACCACTTCACGTGCCAGGTGAAGTCGTTCCATAGGCTACGCACCAGAGGCGTGCTCCAAAGAATCGAGCCATCCTGATAAGGGTCCTGGCGGACGAGGAAGCGAATCTCCTCGCCATAAACGTAGAACTCGATCGGAGGGGATCCACAGCAGCCGGTGTGATGCGCCTGCGTGAATACCTGCCAGGTGCGCTCGCTGGGATAGGTCTCGTCGAAGAGCGTGCTCCATCGATAGTAGTACTCGCTGCCTTCGTCATCGGTCGGACCCACCAGCTCGTTTCGATTGCCGCTCGCATGAATTGGGTCATCGCCCTGCCTGACCAATACGCGAAGAGCGTACTGACCCTGCGCTACGGGTGCGTCGACAATCAACACCCGGGGATTCGAGGGATCGTCGACCACTTGGCGCCCCATCCACTGACTGATGTCGGCGGTCTCGAAGTCAGCGACCCAAAGAATCTCAGCCAGTGCTCCTCTTGCGATTAGCAGCAGTGCGACAAGTACGATGCGTACCAAGCTCCCCTCCTCGATGGGCAAGTGAAAGCCCAAGAGTATTCGAGGGAATCCGCATGGATGAAGTGTAATTTATCTGACAGAAAGTGGGGCTCGTCCGGTAGCTCGGACCTCAGCCAACCCTGCTGAGGGCGAGTCTGCCACCCCAACGTTCGCTGAGCGCCTTGACCAGACCCGCATGCGCTGCGGATTCGAGCCGTGGATCCGCGGCGAGTATCTGCCGGGCTTCGTCGCGCGCGGTCGCGAGTAAAGCGCCATCGCGCGCCAGATTCGCAACTGCCAGCTCCGGCAACCCACTCTGCCGGGTCCCGAGAAATTCACCCGGACCACGCAACTCCAGATCCTTCTCGGCGATCACAAATCCGTCGCTGCTGCGCTCCATGACTGAAAGGCGATCGGAGGCCTCCTTGGACCGCGCGTAGCCGGCGATGAGCAGGCAGTGACTCTTGGCCGCGCCTCGGCCCACGCGACCTCGCAGCTGGTGGAGCTGGGAGAGGCCGAAACGCTCAGCGGCTTCGATCACCATCACCGAGGCGTTAGGAACATCCACTCCCACCTCCACCACCGTGGTGCACACCAGGATCTGGACCCGTCCGGCTCGGAACTCGGCCATCACCGCATCCTTTTCCTCGGGCTTGAGCCGCCCATGCAGCAAGCCGACCCTGAACTGAGCGAACAGCTCGCGCAGTCGCTCCGCGCCGCGGGTTGCATCCGCCAGGTCGACCTTCTCGGACTCTTCAACGAGCGGATAGACCACGTAGCACTGCCGGCCTTTGGCCAGCTCTTCGGCCATCGCGGCATAGGCCCGAGGCCGCTGTTTCTCGATGAAGACTTTGGTGGCGATCGGGGTTCTGCCGGGCGGCAACTCGTCGATCACCGAAATCTCCAGGTCCCCGTAGAGCGTCATCGCCAGCGTTCTCGGAATCGGAGTGGCAGTCATCACCAGCACGTCCGGCCGGCGTCCCTTGGTCATCAGCGCGTGCCGCTGGATCACTCCAAAGCGATGTTGCTCGTCGATAATCGAAAGCCCCAAGCGTTTGAAGTCCACTCCTTCCTGGATCAAGGCGTGGGTGCCGACCGCCACTTGCACTCGCCCCTCGGCGATTGCCTGTCGAATGTCGCGCTTGCGCTTCGCGGTCGCAGCGCCCGTGACCAGGGCAACTTCGAACCCGAGCCGGCCCAAAATCTGCCCGAGAGTCCGATGGTGTTGCTCCGCCAGGATTTCGGTCGGCGCCATCAACGCCACCTGGTAACCGTCGAGTAGGGCGATCGATGCGGCCAAGGTCGCAACCGCCGTTTTTCCGGAGCCCACATCGCCCTGCAGCAGCCGGTTCATCGGCTCCGGTTTGGCCATGTCGCGGCAGATTTCGAGCACGACCCTGGCTTGGGCCGAGGTCAGCGAGAAGGGAAGCGCCGACCGAGCCTTCGCGAGGACTTCTTCCGTCACCTTGAAGGAGATGCCCGTTTCAGCCTTGATGCCCTGGCGGCGCAGCAAAATCCCAAGTTGCAAGAAAAATAGCTCGTCGAATGCAAGGCGGCGGTGGGCGGGACTCAACTGGCGATTGAGAAGCTCCAGGTCGTCGGTGCTTTCAGGAAAATGAATTTGGCGAATCGCATTCGATAGCTCGAGCAGATCGAGCCGCTGGCGCAGGGCCGCCGGCAGCGGTTCTTCCACCGCGGACGCGTAGCGCTCGCTAACCCGGTAAGCCAGCTCGCGAAAAGAGCGCTGCTCGTGGCGCTCAAGCCCGGAGTAGATCGGCACCAGCCGGTTGAAGTGAATCGGCGATGAGGCCACGTCCTCCGCGGGCTCAACCTCTGGGTGGGCCATCTCCCAACCGCCATAAGAGGCGCGCACTTCGCCCGAGACCACCAGGCGCTTGCCGACCGGAAATCGTCCCTTGAGCCAAGGACCGGAGTGAAAATACACCGCGGCGATGCTGCCGGATTCGTCCTCTAAAACCGCTTTGAACCGTCGCTGACGGCCCCGAACCATGTATTCATCCGCCGAACGGACCTTGGCGACGGTGACGCCCCGCTCACCCACCCGCAGCTGGGCAATCCTGGACATCTTCCGGCGGTCTTCGTAGCAGCGAGGCAGCAAGAACAAGACATCCCCGGCCGTCCGGATTCCCCTCCGGTAGAGCGTGCCAAGCAGACGCGGATTCACCCGCCAGCCAACGCTGCGCAAGGGCGTGGCCAGCGGCCCGGTGGACGGAGCGATCGACAAAAGCCGCGCCGCATCCGCGGGTGGCTCGGATTCCACGGGCACCAGCTCCTGCAGCTCATCGGGCAGCGCCAGCCCTGACCGGTGGAGCAGCAAGACAATCCGCCGCAACGCCTCCTTCCTCCGCTCGGGCGAGGCGTCATCCACGTTCTCGAGCTCTTGGCGCAGCGAAGAAATCTGGTCCGCCGGCGCCCCCAGATTCTGTGCGTTGCGAAGAGCACCTTCCAGGGACCCACGCAGGCTCTTTACGGTAGAGAGCCGAGCGAACTGTCGCTGACAGGCGTACCGCAGGGGTCCAACCAGCGGCGAGAACGGGTGAGAATCCGATCCAGGGCTGATGTCCATTTCTCGCGGCCTCGAACCGCTCCGAGGATCGATGCTAGGCGGAATTGCTGACACTTCGTTCAGTCGGTGCCCTCGAACTCGATCCGGCGCAGCTCATACTCGCGCGACCCGCTGGGACTTTGCACGACGGCAACATCGCCCACCTTCTTTCCAATCACCGCCCGCGCCAGGGGCGAGGTGACCGAAAGGTGGCGCTTTTTGAGGTCAGCCTCCACCTCGCCAACGATTCGGTAGCGCACTTCCTTTTCCGTCTCCAAATCGAGCAGCACCACGGTCGCGCCAAACACCACCTGCTCCCCCTTGAGCTTGGTGACGTCGATCACCTCCGCGTTGGCGAGCCAATCGTCGATCAGCCGGATCCTGGCCTCGATGTGCGCCTGCTTCTCTTTGGCGGCGTGATACTCGGAGTTCTCTCGCAGGTCTCCGTGTCCCCGCGCCACCTCGATCTCCTTGCTGATCCGGGGCCTTTCGATGGTTTTCAAAGTCCTCAGCTCCTCCTTCAGGGTCTGAAGACCGGCTGGAGTCATTGGTACTTTGCCGCTCATTCTGTCTACTCCCTCTCATCATCGAATCGCGGGGCATTGCTTGGAGCGCCTCAAGCAAACGGGTGCTAGCATGTCGAGCGCCTTTTGCAATCCTCCCAACGTGATGCGCCGGTTCTTACCGACGGTTCTACTGCCGATCGCCCTCTCACTTCCGCCCCAAGCCGAAGGAGCGGTAAAGGCCAGTTCGCGCGCTGCGGGCCGCCAAGCGCGGCAGCCTGTGCCCAGCGACCCCGAGCGTGACGTCCCGCAGGTGATGGCACGCGCGAAGCGGTTTTTCGGGGATCTGATCGCCGGCAACCCAGCGGCCTTGGTCGAGCAGTCCGCGTTTCCGTTCTACCTGGAGAATAGAAAGATCACCCAGTCTCGGGAATTGCTCCAGGAGTGGACGCGAAACCTGAACCGCAAGCGCACCGACTTGTTGGTGCTCTATGGGATCGAGGTCCTCACGCCGGCGGAAATGGAGAAAAAATACGGCAAGCCGCCTAGACACCTGGCGGCCATTCCGTGGCGAGGGCCGGACACCTACTTGGCGGTCGCTAATCTTTCCGGCCACGCAGCGGTCACGATCTTCCGCCGCGTCGATGGGGCATGGCGGGTGGTTGCCTTTCACGACTAGCTGAGCGCAGCAACGAACTTCCGCAGCCGCTTGATCCCCTCTTCGATCGCCTGGCGAGAGGCGGCAAAGCTCATGCGCAGGAAGCCTTCTGCACCGAACGGCAACCCTGGAACGACCGCCAGGTGAAAATCCTGGAGCAGAATGTCGGCAATCTGCATCGAGCCGGTGAGAGCGCGGCCCTTGTACTTGCGACCCACCAGCTCGTGTACGCGCGGAAAGGCGTAAAAGGCACCGTCGGGCGGACGGCAGTGCACTCCCTCGATCGAATTGAGCTCTGAAATGCAGATCCCCCGGCGCGCCCGGAACTCCGCGAGCATCTGGGTGAGAGCGGATTTTGGACCCTTGAGCGCCGCGGTCGCCGCTTTCTGGGTGATCGACGAGGTATTCGAAGTGGACTGATCCTGCACCAGCACCATTGCGTTGATCAGCGCTTGCGGACCCGCCGCATAGCCAAGCCGCCACCCGGTCATTGAGAAGGCCTTGCTCACCCCGTTGATCACCACGGTCCGCTCGAACAAATCCGGCGCGACATTGGCGATGTTGACGAACGGCTCCGGTACATAGAGCAGCTTTTCGTAGATGTCGTCGGTGACCAGCAGACAATCGGAATTGCGGACCACCTCCGCGATCGCGCGGAGTGCCGCCGCGGGCAAGACCGCCCCGCTGGGATTGCCGGGGCTGTTGATCAGCACTGCCCGAGTGCGGGGCGACAAGGCGCGCTTGACTGCGCCCGGGTCTGGCATGAAGCCGTCCTCCTCTCGGGTCTCGACGATGATCGGGGTTCCTTCCGCCATCCGCACAATGTCCGGATAACTGACCCAGTACGGAGCGAAGATGATCACCTCGTCTCCCGGATCGAGCAGCGCCTGGAAGAGGTTGTAGACAGAGTGCTTGGCTCCGGTGGAGGCCAACACCTGCTCGGGCCGATATTTGAGGCCGTTTTCCGTCTCGAGCTTCTCGCAAATCGCTGCTCGTAGCTCCGGAGTGCCGGCGGTCAGGGTGTATTTGGTGAAGCCTCCCCGAATGGCGGCGATCCCTGCATCTTTGATGAACTCGGGGGTCTCGAAATCCGGTTCCCCCGCCACCAGGCTGACCACATCCACGCCCGCTGCCGCCATCGCCTTGGCGCGCGCGCTCTGGGCAAGGGTCGCTGAGGGCTTGATCGTTTGCAGCCGAGTTGCGAGCTTCATTCCTTTCCACCTCTTAGCTTGGGAAACAGGCTTTGCAGCTTGGCGAAGACGTTGGCTGGAACCATTGACTTGACGTTCCCGCCGAAGCGGGCCACCTCCCGAACCAGCTGCGAGGAGATGTAGAAGTAGTCCTCGCCCGTCATCATGAAGACCGTCTCGATTTCCGGAGCCAGCTGGCGATTCATGTTGGCCATCTGAAACTCGAAGTCGAAGTCGGAGACAGCCCGCAGGCCTCGAAGGATGACGAACACGTTTCGCTTCTTAGCGTAGTGGACCAACAAGCCCTCGAAGTCGTCGACCTCCACCCGCGGATCCATCACCGCCTCGCGGATGAACTGCTTTCGTTCGGCTACGGAAAACAGAGCGGTTTTGCTGGGATTAACGGCGACGGCGACCACCAGGCCATCGAACATCTGCAGTCCGCGTTGAATGATGCTCAGGTGCCCGTTCGTCAGCGGGTCGAACGAACCGGGATAGATGGCCATTCGCATACAAAGCAGTGTGTTCGGGCTTCAGGGTGTGGTCAAGCTCGTACGAAAGAACGACACGGCGGTATCGCCGAATCGGCGCGTATCAACCCGGATCACGCTTTCCAGTTGGGGCGGTAACACCTCGCGCTTGTCATGCTCGATGCACAATGTCCCGCCCGGCGCGAGCAGCCCACTCGCCGAGAGCTCTTCGAATACTCCAATGGCCATCTCCCGACCGTAGGGCGGATCGGCGAAGATCAGATCGAATCCCTGCTTCTCCGACTGCAGCTGGGAAAGTGCCCGCTTGACCGGCATCGCCAGCACTCGCACCTGTCGCTCAAACCCGAGCGCCGCCGCGTTGGACAAACAGAGCCTGACCGCCTCCCGACCGTTGTCCACCAGCACCGCGCTTTTGGCTCCGCGGGAGAGTGCTTCGAACGAGAGCGCGCCCGTACCGGCGTACAGATCCAGGACCTCCTTCCCGTCCATGGATTGACCCAGAATGTTGAAGATGCTCTCCCGAACCCGGTCCGCGGTGGGACGAATCCGGCTGGACTTCGGGCCCAGCAGCATCCGACCGCGCGCGCTTCCGGCCACGATTCTCAAGGCATCAAGAGCCTAATGGACCTCGCCCAGGTGCGCGTAGGTTTCGCTTTCGATCTGAATCGTGGTGTGGTCGATCCCAAATCGGTCGAACAGCTCGTGCTTGACCGCCGACAAAATCTCGTCGTTGTTGCAGACCATCGGATCGAGCACGACCAGGTGCGCGGAAAGCGCGTAACTGCCGCTCGAAATCGTCCAGATGTGGAGATCGTGAACTTCGGTGACACCCTGAACACGGTTCATCAGCTGTCGAACGGCGGCGACATCGACGTGTGCCGGAACCGCCTCCAAAAGGATGTCGACTGCATCCCGAACGAGGCGATAAGCGCCCGCAACGATGATCACCGAGATTCCAGCCGAGATGATCGCATCCGCGCGGAGCCAGCCCGTCAGTGCCATCACCCCGGCACCTATCAACACGCCCAGTGAGGCAAGCGCGTCTCCGAGCACGTGCAAAAAGGCGCCGCGAACGTTCAACGATTGGCCGCGCCGCAAAAGGGCCATGGTGCCGAGGTTCGCCACCAGGCCAAGGGCGCTGACGATCGCCATCGGGCCAAGCCGAATCGGAGTCGGCGCGTTGAAGCGGTGAAAGGCCTCGATCGCAATCACCACGGTGATCGCCAACAGCAGAACGCCGTTCGCGAGCGCGCTCAGGATCTCTAATCGCAGGTATCCATAGGTCTTGCGGATGTTGGCCGGCTTGCTGGAGAACACCAGAGCGAGGAGGCACAGCCCGAGCGCCGAGATGTCCGTCAGCATGTGGCCCGCATCGGACATCAACGCCAACGAGTTGGTCAGATATCCACCTACCAACTCGAGCAGCGCGATGACGACTGTGATAGCGAGGGCCAGCAACAGCCGCGTTCGCTCTTTGGCCCGATGGTGGGCGGTAGCGCCGCGGGCTGGAGCCCGGCTATGGCGATGTTGCGTCGAAATCTGAGTTCCAGTCGTGTTCACCTGGTCGCCGGGAAGCTGTACTAAGGTGGCCATCATGGGGCTCAATTCTGTACGAGGCAAGTCGACCGGCAGAAGATTAGATTGAGTTAACAGGGCTGATCCGAGCCCGAATTCCCAGCTTTTACTAAGGCACTCCCTGGAATGATTCCTCGAGAAAAAATCCGCAACGTAGCGATCGTCGCGCATGTCGACCACGGTAAGACCACCTTGGTCGATTTCATGCTGCGGCAGGCAGGCGTGTTTCGCAGCAATGAAGTGCTGGTCGAACGGGTGCTCGACTCGAACGATCTGGAGCGGGAAAAGGGAATCACCATTCTCGCGAAGAACACCGCCGTCCAGTACAAGGGCCATCACATCAACATCGTCGATACTCCCGGGCACGCGGACTTCGGCGGCGAAGTGGAGCGCGGCTTGCGCCTGGTTGATGCCGTGCTCTTGCTGGTCGATGCCGGTGAGGGGCCGTTGCCGCAGACCCGCTTTGTCCTTGGTAAGGCCCTGAACATGGGGCTCAAAACCGTGCTGGTGATCAACAAGATCGATCGGCAAGACGCGCGGCCCAGAGAAGTGCTCGACGCGGTCTATTCCCTCTACATCGATCTCGGCGCGAACGACGAGCAACTGGAGTTTCCGGTTCTTTATGCGGTCGCGCGTGAGGGCATCGCCTCCACCAGCTTGGACGTGCCCGGAGAGAACCTTCTGCCGCTGTTCGAGGCCATTTTGAACCACGTTCCCCCTCCTCCCGCGGGCGAGGGCGACCGCTTGCAGTTGCTGGTCGACAACCTCGACTACGACGACTACGTCGGCAGGCTGGGGATTGGCCGAGTGCACGCCGGTCGCTTGGCGCCCAACATGCTGGTCTCGGTCATCCGCGAAGGTGGCCGGATCGAGCAGGGAAAGATCCTGAGGCTCTATGGCTTTCAGGGACTCAAGCGGATTGAGATCCCAGACGCCGGGCCGGGCGAAATTGTCAGCGTCGCGGGAATCGACGATATCTCGATTGGCGATACCCTCTCGGACCCCGAGAATCCGGTCGCCTTGCCGCGAATCAGCGTCGACGAGCCGACGATGATGATGATCTTCCGCGTCAACGACGGACCCTTCGCGGGAAGAGAAGGCAAGTACGTTACCTCGCGAAACCTTCGCGAGCGGCTGTACAAGGAGGCCTACCGCAACGTTTCGATCCGAGTCGAGGATACAGAGACGCCGGATGCGTTCCGGGTGGTCGGTCGCGGCGAGCTCGCGCTGGCGGTGATCATCGAGAACATGCGGCGCGAAGGCTACGAGCTGACCGCATCGAACCCGGAGCCGGTGACGAAAGAGATCGAAGGGGTTGTTCACGAGCCGATGGAGATTCTGGTCTGCGATCTCCCCGAGATCTCGGTCGGGGTGGTGACCGAACGGATCGGTGCTCGGAAGGGACGGCTTACCGAGATGCGTTCGCTCGGCTCGGGACGCACCCGCCTTCAGTTTCGAGTTCCAGCCAGAGGACTGGTCGGGTTTCGGAGCGAGTATCTGACGATCACCCGTGGTGAAGGGATCATGAGCGCCCAGTTCGACGGATATGAGCCTTGGTTCGGATACATCGCCAAGCGAAGCAACGGAGCGATCATCTCGGATCGGGTCGGACAGACGGTCCCCTACGCGCTGTTCAGCATTCAGGATCGCGGGACGCTCTTCTATGGGCCCGGAGTGCCCGTCTACGAAGGAATGATCATCGGCGAACACGCCCATCCGACGGACCTCAACGTCAACGCTTGTCGCGAAAAGAAACTGACCAACATTCGCGCCGCGGGTCGGGATGAGAATGTGATTCTCACTCCGCCCAAGGAGATGGGACTGGAGCGAGCGCTGGAGTGGATTTCCGAGAACGAACTGGTGGAGGTCACGCCTCGATCGGTACGGATGCGCAAAAGGTTGCTCTCGGTTGGAGACCGGTACCGCGCCGACCGCGTCCGCAAGCGCGAGCAGAACGTCGCGACCTGAGCTACGGCTTTCAACCAATCTGCAATGCTGCGCCTAAGCTAGAAGAAACCACCGCGCCCTGGCGCACCGTGGAGGTTGCACCCCGCGCGAACCTGACGCTGGAGCCTCTTCGCGAAAGATGTCACAGCATGTGAATGCAATTCCCAGACGCCAGGGGCGACGGCACCCAGAGCCGGACGACCAAAGATGTCACAGATGCGAACCCGCAAATCACGCCGAACTCGCTACCGGAAGTCGAGAAAGATGTCACGCGCACAAGGAAGCATTTCCCTGCTCATTCCCCCATGATTGGCGGCCGAAGACCGAAAGATGTCACTATTTTTCCCTCTGCGATTCGAGAAAGATGTCACTGGCTGCGAATCGTAGCGCAGCGCCAGAACGCAGCAATCAGGCCCCCGCGATTGCAGAAGATGTCACAAGAAGCAGGCGCCTAGTCCAGCTCAGTCAGTCCGGCAGATCCGGCAGAAATGTCACTACGATGATCCAGGCTCTCCGGCTCGAAGTCTTCAATCAGGATCGATTGGGATCGACGAAAGATGTCACGGGCACGGCTGCGGATTACTGCGAGATCAGCCTTCAACTAATCTGCAACGTTCCGCCCAAGCTAGAAGCGGATTAGGCATCCCCCTGGCCGCCCTCGTCCGCTGCGACGCTCAGGTTGCTCACCCCGATCGCGAGGGCTAGGGCGTTGCGCAACGCCACGCAGCAATACGGGAGGATGTTGTGCCACCAGCGGTGGTGAACTGGCCCCCGGCATACAGAGCCGGACTGCTCCCATCGTTGAAGACTGTCAGCGCATACACGGGGCGGTTCATTCCACTGCCGAGCGCCGACCATTGGGTGCCGTTCCAGTTAGCAATGTTGTTAACCAACAGGCCGCCGGCGGTGGTGAAGCCGCCCCCGGCATAGAGTGCCGGACCGCCCCCGTCCTCAAATACCGTCAGCGCTCTCACGACGGAGTCCATTCCGCTTCCGAGCGTAGACCATTGCGCGCTGTCCCACTTGGCGATGTAGTTAGCCGCCACGCCGCCGGCAGTGGTGAAGCCGCCTCCGGCATACAGCGCCGGACCGCTCCCGTCGTCGAACACTGTCAGCGCCAACACGGAAGCAAACTCACCGTTCATTCCGCTGCCGAGGTGGGACCATTGCGTGCCGTCCCACTTGGCGATGAAGTTGAACCTCTCGCCGCCGATGTGGGAAAAGACGCCCCCGACATACAGCGCCGAACCGCTCCTGTCGTCGAACACCGTCAGCGCATTCACTGAAGCGCTCACTCCGCTGCCGAGCGCCGACCACTGCGTACCATTCCACTTGGCAATGCTGTTAACAACGACTCCGCCGGCCCGGGTGAAGCCGCCCCCGGCATACAGCGCGGGACCGCTCCCGTCGTCGAAGACCGTCAGCGCGAGCACGTGGCCGCACGAATCGCACCCTTCCACGCCGAGTCCGCTGCCAAGCGCGGACCACTGCGTGCCGTCCCACTTGGCAATGTTGTTAACCACCACGCCGCCAGCGGTGGTGAACTGGCCCCCGGCATAGAGAGCCGAACCGCTTCCGTCGTCGAAGATCGTCAGCGCCGACACATAAGGAAACTGACCGATCACTCCACTGCCGAGCGCGGACCATTGAATGCCGTCCCACCTGGCGACATAGTTCGCCGCCGCGCTGCCGGCGGCGCTAAAGTTTCCGCCGGCATACAAAGCCGGACCGGTCCCATTGTCGAAAACTGTCAGCGCAGACAGAAGTTGGCTCATTCCGCTGCCGCTGCCGATCGCGGACCACTGCATGCCGTCCCACTTGGCGATGTAGTTGGCCGCTATCGCGTCGGCCGTGGTGAATTCGCCCCCGGCGTAGAGAGCCGGACCGGTGCCATTGTCGAAAACCCTCAGCACGGAGACAGCGAAGTTCATTCCGCTGCCGATCGCGGACCACTGCGTACCGTCCCACTTGGCAAGGTGGTGCGCCGCCACACCGCCGGCGGCGGTAAAGTCGCCTCCGGCGTACAGAGCTGGGCCTGATCCATCACCGAAGACCATCAACGCCCTGATCGAGGAGTTCACTCCGCTGCCAAGCACCGACCATCGCGTGCCGTCCCACTTCGCGATCCGGTTAGCCGCAATGTCGCCGGCGATGATGAACTCGCCCCCGGCGTACAGAGCCGGGCCGGTCCCATCGTCGAAGACCGCCAGCGCATTCACATAAGGGCCGTGAATTCCGGTGCCGAGCGCGGACCATTGCGTGCCGTTCCATTTCGCGATTTTAGTAGCCGCCACGTCGCCCGCGCCGCTGAAGATGCCTCCGGCATAAAGAGCCGGGCCCGCTCCGTCGTCGAAGACCGTCAGCGCATACACCGGCATGTTCGTTCCGCCGCCCAGCGCCGACCATTGCCTGCCCTCCCACTTGGCAATGTTGTTAACCACCACGCCGCCCGCAGTGGTGAACTCGCCTCCGGCGTACAAAGCCGGACCGGTCCCATCGTCGAAGACCGCTAGCCCCAATACCGAGGCATTCATTCCGCCACCGAGCGCGGACCATTGCCTGCCGTCCCACTTGGCGATCCGGTTGGCCGCCACGTCGCCGGCGGTGGTGAATTCGCCCCCCGCGTACAAAGCTGGACCAGTCCCATCGTCGAAGACCGCTAGCCCCAATACCGAGCCATTCATTCCGCTGCGGAGCGCGGACCATTGCGTGCCGTCCCACTTGGCGATCCGGTTAGCCGCCACGTCGCCGGCGGTGGTGAATTCGCCCCCCGCGTACAGGGCCGGACCGGTCCCATCGTCGAAGACTGTCAACGCACGCAAAGGATCGCTCGCTCCAGGCGATTGAAACCCGCGTGCCCATTCACAGCCCTGGGCTGCCGCTGGCTCTGGCATCCAAGCCAAGAGCGGGCTTAAAACGCATAGCCACTTTGTCGTGATAGCTAGGGCTCGCCCCATCACATTCCCCTCTCTTTTGTTACCGATTGCCCTCAGTCCAATTCCGCTCACCGAAGCGGCGGTGGAGAACTACAAGTTATGCGGGGTGTAGCACGGGAAATGAACGGCGCGTGCCGGCCGCGTCCTCTTTTTACCGGTTTTGAGCACAACCGGTTCGCGACCGAGGAATCGCTGGACGTACGCGCGCTAAATGTGTTGAATGCGCGCCCGAAACCGCTCGAAGGAGAGTGTGCAGTTCATCATCGCGTGAGGGGTCATCAAGGGAGATCGGTTTCTCTCCACTCAAATTAACAAGTCGATTGCTGCTTCGGAGGGAGCATCAATGAAAATCCAGTCCGTCGTTCGCTGTTCCGTTGTCCACTTGTGCATTGGTACCTTGGTCGCTTTGCCCGGACTCGCTCAGGCTGCCAGCAAGGATAAGTCTTCCCAGACTGCGTTGGGCGTGCCCTGCTCGGAAATTTACGAACGCGGAATCGACAAGCAGGAAAATCTGCGAGCCACCGCGATTCGGGTCGCCTGCGGATTGGACGTTCCGGGCTCGGCCGGTGCGGAAGGGCTGGAGGCCGATTCGGTAGATGAGGGCGGCCCCTTTGCCAACATCAACGTCATCACCGGCACCGAGACGTATCCTCACGTCACCCAGAGCGAGACCATGGTGTGGAGTACGCCGGATGGGCAAACCATCGTCGTCAACTACAACGACTCCAACACCGCTCCGAATAACTACTCTGGCGTCTCGGTTTCAGTCGACGGCGGCCAGACTTTTAACCGCATTCTTCCGGCGCCGTTCGCCACCGGGCACGGGACGAACTTTGGAGACCCCATCGTCGTCTACAACAATGCGCTAGCTAAGTGGTTTGCGGGCGACCTGGCTACCGGCTGCGGAGGTCAGGGCACTGGTCTGTGGACTTCGCTCGACGGGATGAGCTGGACTCCGGGAGCCTGCGCCCACAACGGCGGCGCCGATGACCGGGAATCGATGTGGGTCGACAACAACGCGGGCAGTCCCTTCTACGGACGGATGTACATCTCCTGGAATGACTTCGGGGCCGGCCAAAACATTTTCGTGGTGCGCTCCGATGATGGAGTCACCTGGTCCGCGCCGGTTCGAGTCCAGAGCGGAGGTTTCGTTCGCAATATTCAGCTCACCGGAAGCCCGGACGACGGCGGAACGGTGTTCATCGCCGGGATGGACGAGGGCGGCGGTGGCGTCAACAACCGAATCAACTACATCTACCGGTCCTTGGACGGCGGCGTCACTTGGACGCAGATTCAGCAGGGGCCTCCGTTTGCTCCGCCGGGCCAGGCGCTGTGCGGCTACTTCGCGGCGGTTACTCCCATTTGGCGGCACATGGGCTGGGGCCAACCAGCGGTAGGTCCAGGCGGAGTGGTTCACTATGTCTACGCCGCACGCGGGGCCAACGCGGGCGACTTGGGCGACATCCGCTACATTCGCTCCGATGACAACGGCACCACCTGGACGGCTCCCATTGTCCTCAATAGCGACGCGGCGGCCGGTGGCAACCGTACGCAGTGGATGCCTTCCTTGTCCGCCACTCCAGAGGGAAACCTGGTCGCCTCGTGGTACGACCGGCGCAACACCACTGACAACAGCTACGAGTTTTGGCTGATCCGATCCTCGGACAACGGACTGAGCTGGGGTGCTGATCAGCCCGTCAGCGACGTCATCAGCCCGCAACCCGAGCAGCCAGACCCGACCGTTCAGAGCTGCTACGCCGGTGACTACAACTACCACACCGCGATCAGCAGCAACTTCTGGGTCACCTGGACCGATGGTCGCGTGCAGGTTAGTGGCCACAACCAACAGGACGTGTTTTTCGCCGCTGTGGATAGCACGGTTTCCGGAACAGGCACGCTTGAGGGCACGGTGACCGATAGCTCAACGGGCGATCCCATTTCAGGAGGCCGGGTGCAAGCGACTGGTCCGGTAACCCGCAATGTGACCACGAATCGCGTCGGGTTTTATCAAATGCGGCTCCCGGCAGGCACTTATGACGTCAGCGCGAGCCCGTTTGGATATCTGCCATGCTTGGTGACAGGGGTTGTGATCATCGAAGGACAGACCACGGTCGTAGACCTCTCGTGCGGCCCGGGACCAGCGCATAGAGTCTCTGGGACGGTTGTCTCGAGCATCAACGGACAGCCAATCGCCAACGCCTCGGTCAGAGTTCTCAATACGCCAATACCGACCACCACCACTGATGCCAACGGCATGTACAGCTTCCCGTCAGTTCCGGACGGCAGCTACAACCTGCAGGCTTCCCCGCCAGCTGGCGTTCGCTGTCTCAGCTCCCGGACCGTGGCGATCGTCGTCGATCAGGACTTGACGGTGGATTTTGTTCTCGACGCGAGAACGGATGGGTTTGGGTACGCCTGCGATGACACCATCGCTTTCAACTGGATCCCGGGCACGTTCCAGACCTCGCTCGAAGGGGATGAGGCGACGCTGGCCGTCGATCTCCCCTTCCCATTCACCTTCTACGGACAGACCTATACGGTGATCTACCTTTCCACCAACGGGTTCGGAAACTTCCTCGGGCCGCGCACCGATCCTTTCAACGCGTGCATCCCCAATCCCGCGCTCCCCAATGCGCTGATCGCTCCGTTCTGGACCGATCTCTGGATCAATCGACCCGGTGGCCCTTCCGACTCTCACGTTTACACCGCTCTGTTGGGAGAGGTGGGTAGCCAGCAGTTCGTGATCGAGTACCGCAATGCCACCTTCTTTGGGCAGCCATTTACGAACGTGGCGACCTTTGAGATGGTCCTGAGTGAATCGGATAACTCGATCCGCTACCAATACAATCGCGCCGATGGCCTTGGGACAGGCCAGGGCGCAACGGTTGGGATTGAAGACCAGGCTGGAGCGATTGGGCTGCAGTTTTCCTGCAGAGAACCGGTGATCTCCGTCGGGAAGGCGATCCGGTTTTTCCTTCCCACTCGGTAAGGGGCGGCCAGAGCTTTCCGGTTTTGCGAGGAGAACAACTCGCGCACAGCGTGCTTTACAACGCTAGGCAAAAGTGTTGAATGCTGCCCAGGACCGCTCAAGGGGGGTAGTTCGTAGTTCATCTCGTTGTGAGGTGTCGGAAGAAAGCGGTTCCACTCCATACAATCTCACAACATCGAACGTTGCTCGGAGGGAGCATCATGACAAGAAAGCCGCCTATTGGTTGTACCGTTGTGCACTTGTGTATCGGGACACTGGTAGCCGTCTCGGGACTTGCTCAGGCTGCCGGCAAGGAAAAGTCCCAAACTGCGTTGGGCGTGCCCTGCTCGGAAATCTTCGAGCGCGGAATCGACATGCAGGAAAATCTGCGAGCCACCGCGATTCGGGTCGCCTGCGGATTGGACGTTCCGGGTTCGGCCGGTGCGGAAGGGCTTGAGGCCGATTCGGTAGATGAGGGCGGCCCCTTTGCCAACATCAACGTCATCACCGGCGCCGAGACCTATCCTCACGTCACCCAGAGCGAGAGCATGGTGTGGAGTACGCCGGATGGGCAAACCATCGTCGTCAATTACAACGACTCCAACACCGCCTCCGCCAACTATTCCGGCGTCTCGGTTTCCGTCGACGGCGGCCAGACTTTTACCCGCCTGCTTCCGGCGCCGTTTGCCACCGGCCACGGGACGAACTTTGGAGACCCCATCGTCGTCTACAACAATGCGCTGGGTAAATTCTTCGCGGGCGACCTGGCCACCGGGTGCGGAGGTCAGGGAGTGGGCCTGTGGACTTCGCTCGACGGGATGGCCTGGACTGTCGGCGCCTGCGCCCACAACGGCGGCGCTGATGACCGGGAATCGATGTGGGTCGACAACAACGCGGGCAGCCCCTTCTACGGACGGATGTACATCTCCTGGAATGACTTCGGGGCCGGCCAAAGCATTTTCGTGGTGCGCTCCGATGATGGAGTCACCTGGTCCGCTCCGGTTCGAGTCAACTCCGGAGGCTTCGTCCGCAACATTCAACTCACTGGAAGCCCGGACGACGGCGGAACGGTGTTCATCGCCGGGATGGACGAGGGCGGCGGCGGCGTCAACAATCGAATCAACTACATCTACCGGTCTTTGGACGGCGGCGTCACTTGGACGCAGATTCAGCAGGGGCCTCCGTTTGCTCCGCCAGGCCAGGCGCTGTGCGGCTACTTCGCGGCGGTTACTCCGATTTGGCGGCACATGGGCTGGGGCCAACCGGCGGTAGGTCCAGGCGGAGTGGTTCACTATGTCTACGCCGCACGCGGGGCCAACGCGGGAGATTTGGGCGACATCCTCTACATTCGCTCCGATGACAACGGCACCACCTGGACGGCTCCCATTGTCCTAAATAGCGACGCGGCGACCGGTGGCAACCGTACGCAGTGGATGCCTTCCTTGTCCGCCACTCCAGAGGGTCTCCTGGTCGCCTCGTGGTACGACCGGCGCAGCACCACTGACAACAGCTACGAGTTTTGGTTGATCCGATCCTCGGACAACGGCCTGAGCTGGGGTGCTGATCAACCCGTCAGCGATGTCATCAGCCCGCAACCGGAGCAGCCAGATCCGACCGTTCAGAGCTGCTACGCCGGCGATTACAACTACCACACCGCGATCAGCAGCAACTCCTGGGTCACCTGGACCGATGGTCGCGTGCAGATCAGTGGCCACAACCAGCAAGATGTGTTTTTCGCCGCCGTGCCCCAGATCCAGACTGGCGGAGCCATTGAAGGAACGGTTACCGACGCGACCACCGGCAATCCGATTGCTCGCGCTCGAGTCCAAGCGATGGGTCCAGTGACTCGGGCCTCGAGTACGCGGCTCGACGGTACCTACCACATCGGAGGGCTTCCCGAGGGCAGCTATGACATGACAGTCACTGCCTTTGGTTACAGCCCCGGCTCTGCTACTGGCGTGGCGGTCATCGATGGTCAGACGACGATTCAGAGCTTCATGCTGACAGCAGGCCCGGCGCATATGGTCTCCGGAACCGTGACGAACAGTGGCACCGGGCTGCCAATCGCGGGTGCAACCGTGACGATCCAGGGGACGCCGATACCTCCCGCGACGACCGATGCGAACGGGATGTACGCTTTCCCGATCGTCCCTGAAGGAACCTACACCATGACAGCCACCAAACCTGGCTTCCTACCAGGCTCGCGGATGGTGACCGTCGACATGGATATCGTGGTCGACTTTGCCCTCGACCCCGCAGCTGCCTGCGATCGCGTCCCGGGCAACCTGGTTGTGAACTGCGGATGGGAGACGGGTGACTACCCTCCGTGGGCTCGATCCGGCAATCCGGGGTTCACGAGCATTGACGGCGCTTCGGCTCACAGCGGCAGTTTCGGACTCGATACCGGTCCAGTCGGCAGCATGGGATTCTTTGAGCAGCCCCTCCCCACCACCCCTGGAGGCAGTTACCAGCTTTGCTATTGGCTGCTGAACCTGGGAGGACCCGCGAACGAATTCCAAGTGACTTGGGACGGAACGATCATCCGGGACAGCATTGACTTACAACCGTTCGGCTATATGCAGACCTGCCATGACGTGACGGCGTCCGGCAGTTCTACCATATTGAAGTTCGGCTTCCGGCAAGACCCCAGTTTCTTCTATTTCGACGACGTATCCGTTGCACCGCAGTAACGACTAGGAACTAACGCATTCATCATCGAGGGAGGACGCGGCGCCAACGCCGTCGCGTCCTCCCTCTTTTTTTGCACCACTCTCGATCATCGTCCTCGGTCACGCTACAACGCTGGCCTTCAGGTGGTGTCACTCAGCCTGAACGCGCAGTCCGCATGCCCGGTCTTTTCCAAACATCAAGAAGACACGCATGAACACCACTAGATTTCTTTGTACCCCGACGCGTATCAAAATCGCCCTGAAGGAATGTCGAAGATCTACACCTTGTATGCCTTTGACTTTGAGGAGGTGTCCCAGCGGGCCAAGAGGTACCGAGAGTTGGCGGTTGCCGCCTATGGAGTCACTCCGCCCAACTCGCGATCGATCAGCGCTTGATTGAGAATCCTGGCCTCCGCCGCCAGGATGGCGAAGCGCTCGCGGCAAGCACCCAGCTCGCCGCCTTCCGCCAGCCTCTGCAGGTCCGCCGCAATCACTGCGGCACTCGCGCCCACTGCCACCATTGCTCCTTTGAGGCGGTGAGCCGCTACCTGGATGCCTTCAGGGTCTTGTAGCTCGACCTCCTTGCCCAACTGGTTCACCAGATCTCTCGATTCATGCAGATAAACGGTGACGATTTCGCGCAGCATTTCCACATCGCCGTCGACACTCGTGAGCAGAAGCTCGCGATCGTAAGGACCCTCGGGGGCGTCGCCTGGAAGCGAATTTTCCTCGCCCTTTGACTCCGGCTCTGGACACCAGCGTGCGATCACTTCAAACAGTCTCTCCTTCTTCAGCGGCTTGGAGATGTGATCGTCCATTCCGCATTCCAGAGACTTCATTTGATCCGCTTTCATCGCGTTCGCGGTGAGAGCGATGATCGGAACGTGTTTGCCCGTCTCCTTCTCTCGTTCGCGGATTGCCCGAGTGGCCTGGTAACCATCCATCTCAGGCATCTGACAATCCATCAGCACCAGATCGAAAGAGGCGCTGCTGAGCGCATCCATTGCTTCACGACCATTGCCAACCGCGTGCGCGGAGTGGCCCATTTTTTTTAACAGCGTCACCGCCAACAGCTGATTGACGGAATTGTCCTCGGCGATCAGGATCCGCTTTTGTCTCCCGGGTGCGATCGGAGGAGGCTCCCATTTCTCGGGAAGTTGCCCCTCCACAATCGCTTGCGCTTTCTGCCCCAAGGCTCCCATCATCGCGTCAAACAATTCGGACTGCCTGACCGGTTTGCGGACGCAAGCCGCAAATGCGGATTGACTCGCGGGTTCCCCGAGTGGCCGATCAAACGCAGTTAAAAGGACCAGGGGAGTCGCGGTCAGCTTGGTATCGGAGCGGATGGTGTCCGCCAACGCAAACCCATCCATCCCAGGCATCCGCTTGTCGATGATCGCCAGATCGAAAGGTCGCCCAGCCGCAGCCTGCCTCCTCATCTCCACCAGGCCTTCTTCTCCGCTCTTTGTGACCGAGGGCTGCATTCTCCACAGTTGCACATAGGTGCTGACGATCTCCGCGGACAATGGGTCATCGTCGACAATCAGAACCCGACGTCGCTTGAAATCCCTGGTCTCCTGGACCGTCGGAGTTAGCTCTTGAGAACGTGCCAGCTTCAACGTCCACCAAAAAGTGGATCCCTTCCCCACTTCGCTCTCGACTCCAATCTCTCCCCCCATCAAATCGACCAGGCGTTTGCAGATTGAAAGCCCAAGTCCACTGCCGCCGAATCGACGCGCGGTCGACTCATCTCCTTGACTAAACGGCTGGAAGAGGCGCTTTCGGGTCGCTTCGTCCATTCCCACCCCGGTATCTTGCACCGAAAACCGAATCGGAGTTGGGTCTACATCGGTCGCTTCGGCAACCGCACGCACCACCACCGATCCGCGTTGCGTGAACTTGATCGCGTTGCTCAGCAGGTTGAGAAGAATTTGACCAATCCTTCCCGGATCGCCTTCGAGCATTTCCGGAATCCTCGGGTCGACAAAGGTCATCAGAGTAAGGCCTTTGCCCTGAGCTCGAGCGGTGAGCAACTCGGCTTGGGCCTCGACCAGCGAAACCAGGTTGAACCCGATAATCTCCAACTCCAGCTTTCCCGCCTCGATCTTCGAGAAATCGAGCACATCGTTGACAATCGCGAGCAGTGCATTGCCCGATTCCTGAACGATTCTGGTGTATTTACGCTGTTGCGGATCGAGCGAAGTCTCCATCAACAAATCGCACATTCCGATGATCCCATTGAGCGGGGTGCGAATTTCATGGCTGATGTTGGCGATAAACTCGCTTTTGGTGCGATTCGCCGCTTCCGCCGCCTCCTTGGCTTTGGCCGTCAGCCGCTCGCGCTCTGCTACAACCTGCTCGGCCTTTTTTCGTGCGGTGACGTCGGAAATGAACGCGGTGAATGCGAATCCTTCGTTGAACGGGATCGAGCTGACCGAGATCTCCGCAGGAAACACCTCTCCACCTCTCCTGCGTAGTTCGAGCTCGAACGCCTCATGCGAGACTTTGCGCTGGGCAACGTCCAGTAAATGATTCGTCGCTTCTCGGTGCCCAGGCTGGCCTTGGTCCGGGATGATCACCTCCACCAGATGCCGGCCGATCGCCTCGGACCTGGACAGACCGAACATCTTCTCAGCCTGTGGGTTCCAATCGGTGATCTCAAACGATAGATTGTACCCAACCACGGCATCCAGCGCCGAATCGAGAACTGCCCTCCATCTTGCTTCGCTCAGTCGAACCGAATCTGCACTTTGTTGTTGAATGAGTAATCGGGTTCGATCCTCCTCCGCCGCAATCCGCTTCTGGTCGGCAATTGCCAGATTCCTGATCCCCAGCCAGACGAAGCCGCTAATCAGAAAGATGGCACCCACCAAATCGAGCACGCTGGCGAATTTTTCGTCGTAGAGGCCAGCTCGTTGTCCGGCATGGGTGAACAGGGCGAGAACCAGAGGGCCGCCTATGCTCACCAACAAGAGTCGGCGGCCCAGTTGCCCGATCGAACTACGCTTGGCAATGACCGACATCAGGCCGCAGTCCGCGCGCCTGAAAATAATTCCCAGCGCCAAAACGTGGAAGCCGATCATCGCGTGAATGGCGTTGAGTTGGGAGCCGACGGCCGCGAAAATGTGTGCGCCGAAGAGTTGCCCGGTGACGGCGAGCAGCGAAATCAGCAGCGAAACCAGGGCCAACCCTTGGGCCACTGCGCGTCCCTCTCTGGAACTTCGACTTGAGAGCCACAGGCCGATGCCGAGTGTCGAGTAATTGATCGCGGTGTTAGGCGCGAAGCGGCCCGGATGACGGCCTCCCGGCGCTTTCACCAACAGCTCGTCAATTCCGAAATTCAGGCCCGTCACATACTCACTCAGCGTGAGCAGGCCAATCAGCGTAACCACCAGCGCGCTCACCTCACGGATGGATCGCTGAAGTTGGCTCGGCTCCTCCTCGCTCAGTAGCCACAGAGACAGACCGCCAAAAAAACACGCGATCGCGCTGTTGATCTTCATCGTGGCGTGTCCAGGCAACAGCGTGGTCAAGACCGCGATGTGGAAGATCCACCCGATGAAAACGTACACGCCGAGAAACATCGCGATCGCTGCCAAAGGCCGGACCAGCGGCAAGAAGACGTTGTCCACGCTGGGTGGCACGCTGGCCGATAATTTCACTTTGCGACTCCCCCGATCTCCTCCCAATGGTAGCGCCAGAGGGCCGGTCGGAGCGCTGTAGCGAATGCAGAGTGCTTGTGCGAGCTGCAGCCCTATCGTATCGTCCGCCGCCTTTTCGCTCTCTGGAGGGTCTATGCCACGTCTCTTCACTGTATTGGTAGGCCTTACGCTCGCTCCGGCACTCGCGCGAAGCGACACGGCCGCTCCCAAGAAGGCCCTCACCGCGGAAGTCCTGTGGCAGCTCACCCGACTGGGCCCGCCCTCGCTTTCACCGGACGGCAAGTGGGCAGTGCTCGCCGCCACCACTTACGACATCAAGACGGACAAGCCGACTTCGGCTCTATGGCGCATCCCCACCGCCGGGGGAGAGGGCCGGCAGCTCACCGCGGGCATTGGTTCCGACTCGAACCCCACCTTCAGCCCGGACGGGAAATCGATCGCCTTCCTCAGCAAACGCGGTGAGGACGAAACCTCGCAGCTCTACGTCATTCCCGTAGATGGAGGAGAGGCAAAGCGGCTCACCAGCGTACCGGGCGGGGCCTATGCTCCAAAGTGGTTCCCCGACTCGAAACGAATCGCCTTCGCCAGTTGGGTCTTTCCGGCTTGGAAGGGTTGGGAGGATCAAGCCAAGCAGACCAAGGAGCGAAAAGATTCGAAGATGACTGCGCGGGTATGGGACAAAGCGCCAGCGCGACACTGGGATCGACTGCTCGATGAGCGACGCGCCTACCTTTTCACAATTTCGGTGACCGGCGGAGAGCCGGTGCCCTTGACGGTGAGCACCGGGCTGGCCTTGCCGTTTGGGCCGGTGACGGCAGATCCGGATCGGGACGACTACGACATCTCGTCTGACGGAAAGGAAATCGCGTTTGCAGCCGATACCGACAAAACCGGTGTGGACCACAACAGCGATGTCTATGTGGTCTCCGCCCAGGGCGGCCAGGTGCGAAATCTTACCGCTACCAACCCAGCAAACGATGGAAGTCCGCACTACTCTCCGGACGGAAAGTTCCTGGCCTACGGGCGGCACGCAATCCCGCGCACCTGGTACGAGCGGGCGCGCCTGGCGCTGTACGACCGGTCACTGGGAAAGAGCCGGATCCTTACCGAGGCCTGGGATCGTTCCGTGTCGCACCTGATCTGGATGCCCGACGGTAAATCCCTGATTGGTTCGATCGACGATGCGGGTACGCGGCGCATCTATCGGATCGATGCGGAGTCTGGGAAGGCCACGCCGGTCACCAAGGACAAGAGCTTTGCGAGTCTTGCGGTTTCCCGCAACGGCCGCACGCTGGTGGCGCTGCGCGAGAGTTTCTCGGAGGCTCCGACGCTGGTTCGCGTGGACCTGGGCACCGGGGAAGCGACGAAGCTCTCGAATTTCAATGACGCATTGCTCGCCAGCACCGATCTTGGCCGACACGAGAGTGTCACCTACACGGGTTCCGACGGAAAGCCGATTCAGATGTGGATCGGATATCCGCCCGGTTTCGACCCAACGAAGAAGTACCCACTCTATTTGCTGCTACATGGCGGCCCCCACTCGGGCGTCACCGATGGCTTCGCCTATCGCTGGAACACCCAGGTGTTCAGCAGCTGGGGCTACGTGGTTGCCTGGCACAACTTTCACGGCTCGTCGGGTTTTGGCGACGCCTTCGCGGCCAGCATCGAGCCGGACTGGGCGACCAAACCCTATCAGGACACGATTGCTGCGGCCGAATGGCTTGCGCGCCAGCCCTGGATCGACAACACCCGGATGGCCGCGGGGGGTGGAAGCTATGGGGGATATCTCGCGAGCCTGCTGCTCGGAAGAGCCCACCCATTCAAGGCGCTGGTGGTGCACGACGGAGTCTCTGATCGCTTCGCCCAGTATGGGGCGGACTATGGAGCCGGAAAGAAGCGTTACGACGAGTTCTGGGAGAACGAAGCGCTCTATCGCAAAATCTCGCCCAACCTCGCGGCCGGCTCGTTCAAAACGCCGACGCTCGTGATCCACGGAGCCCTCGACTACCGCGTCCCCGATACCCAAGGTTTCGAGCTCTTCAACATCCTGCAGAACCGCGGGATCAAGAGCAGGATGATTTACTACTCAAACGAGAACCACTGGGTACTCAAGCCGCAAAACTCTCTGTTCTGGTACGACTCGGTTCATAAGTGGCTGCGCGACTACATCGGCGATGGTCCGGACGCGAAATCCGGCGCGCAAGCAGCCGCGAACTGACCGCGTGCAACTTGAAGAGCCGTCGTGCCGCCGCACTGCTTCTACTTCTCTGTAGTTGCCAGTCACCCAGCCGTTCCTCGAGCACACCCGAAAGCCCGGAACGGCTGCCGGACGTCGGCCATCCATTGATCTACGTCAGCAACGAAGAATCCAACGACATCACGGTAATCGACGGAAGGACCGATACCGTGGTGGCGAATCTCTTCGTCGGCAAGCGGCCGAGAGGGCTCAAGCTGAGTCCTGACGGCAAGAGTCTATTCGTGGCGCTCAGCGGCTCCCCGATGTCGCCTCCGGGCAGCGATGAAAGCAAGCTGCCTCCGCCAGATCGCGCTGCGGACGGAATCGCAATTGTGGACCTCGCTTCCGGCCGAGTGGTGCGCACGCTTTCGACCGGAGATGATCCCGAGTCATTCGACATCACGCAGGACGGTCGCCTGATGTTCGTTTCAAACGAGGATGCTGCGACAGCGACCGCCGTCGCCCTCCCCTCGGGACATGTGGAACGGGTGATTCCGGTAGGAGGCGAGCCGGAGGGGGTCCGGATTCGCCCCGACGGCAAAGTCGTTTACGTGACCAGCGAGGCGGACAATGAAGTGGCGGCGATCGATCTGGCGAGCCAGAAAGTCATTGCTCGAATCGAGACCGGACCGCGACCCCGGGGCATCGCTTTCACCCCCGACGGCTCCCGCGCGTATGTAACTGCGGAGCAGGGAGCTTCGGTAACGGTGATCGACGCAACCCAGCACCGCGCCATCGGGCAGATACCGATCGCGGCAAGCGGGGCGAAGCCGATGGGAATCGCGATCTCCGCAGACGGGCGCACGGCGTACGTGAGCTGTGGCCGGGGCGGGGTGATCGCAGTGATCGACGTCAAGACCAACCGGGTTGTGCGAGTGTTTTCCGGTATCGGCGTCCGACCGTGGGGCATTGGGCTGGCACCGGACCAACGAAAGCTCTACACCGCCAACGGACCGTCGAACGACGTGTCGGTGGTGGATGTTTCTTCCGGCACCGTGCTGAAGAGGATTCCCGCTGGAAAGGGTCCCTGGGGCGTGGCGATAAGCACCCAAGGACTCTAAAACGTGTACTTAATCCGCGGAAAAATCGCGAAACTGGTGATGTTTGGCCCCAGTGCGACTCGCGCCAGCGCATCCAGTCCAATGCTGAAGTGATCCATCTGGGTCGCGTACTCAACCCCGATGCCTCCCCCTACGTTCGCAGCGGAGGTCACGCCCTTGCTGTTCGAAAAAGCTGGTGGCGGATCAAACTTGCTGTATCCGGCCGTCACCCGCGGCGTCAGATAGAACCGCTCCGCGAGGCTCACCAGGTAGGCCGCGCTGAGATTGAAGAAGGCCATGGTGAAGCTGTCGGTTAAGGCGCACGCTCCGTTCTGCGTGCCCGCGAAACAGTTTGCCGCGGAGGTGCCGAGCCCGAAGTAAGCGCCGAGCTCGATTCGGTCGCTCAGATCGTAACCGACGCCTAGCTGCAGGTAGGTCTCTGCATTGGAGTACCTGTTGTTCCCCCCTACCGTGAAAAACACGCCGATGTCGGTCTCGGTAAAAAAGCCACGCCGGACGTGAAGCGCGACTCCCTCGGGGGGAGGCCCGGCCATGCTCGTCGCGCAGGAAAGCAAAGCCGAGGTCAGCAAAAGCCGGCGCACGCACCCTCCTGGACGCGGCAGCTACCCTTGTTCGCTCTTGGCGTCAACACCGGCCGGCTTGAAGAACCATGGGAAGGTAACGTTCACTTCGCCGCCCCCCTCCGGCTCCGGAAAACGCCAGCGCTGGATTCGCGCCAGCATGCACTGCTCGGTGGTGCCGTTGTGAAGGGAGGTGTCCGAAATCTTGTTCTCCGATACCGCTCCGGTCGCATCGATGGTGAACATCACCGCGACCTTTCCCGAGAGGGAAGGATTCTTCTGCAGCTCTACCTCGTAGCAATACTTGATTTCGTGCTGGTGGCTGCGAATCACCCGGGCAATCACGTCCTTGGAAAGACCTCCGATCACAATCGTCTTTCCGGGAATGATTCGCGTGCTTTCCTTGGTTCGGTTGCCCAAGTCGAGCGAGCCGTATCCCCCGCCACCGCCCGTTCCCAATCCCTTGGTACCCAGTCCGCCCATTCCAAGGCCGATCCCGCCGCCCCCAGGACCCGAACCTCGAGAGCCCAGACCCCCCACTCCCTGCGCATTGCCCATTCCAGCGCCGTTGCGAAGCCCGCCCAACGCATTGTTGACACCGGTCCCCAGCCCTCCGGGACCAAAGATGTTTGAAGCAACGGTGTGCCCTTTGAGCGCGCCGAGAAGTCCCGCGCTCATCACCTTGCGTCGGTCCTCCTCGCGCTTGTTCGGATCCAGCACCGGTGCGCCTTTGCGAGAGGGCTCCGCCTGGTCCTTCTTGGCTTCCTGCTTTCCGAACTTGCCTTCCTTATCGCTCGCTTTTGCACCGGGCGAGCCCTTCTTATCGGCCTTGGCGCGTTCCGCGGGCCGCACCAAAAACCTCACGTACTTCTCAGCGTTGCGCCTAGCCTCGTCCAAGGGGCGAAGCTCCGGGGTAGTCAGGACCACGCCCGTGATCAACGCGATGAACGCAAGCAGGCAGAGCGCGGCGATCTTGGCGAAGCGGTAATCGGACTCCTCCAGACCTGCTGGCTTCACCAGGGTGGCAGGTCTCACGAAACGGATCACGAAGGCCACGTTTCCGAACGTGACTTGCGCCGCTTCGTGGAGGCCAAGCTCGAACGAGAGGATCGAATGACTTCCCACGACGGGCACCAGCCTGCCCTCTAAATCGAGCTGGTCCTTGGATTTCTGAGTCCCATTGGCTGAGACGACGAGACCGGCCTCGGGCGGCAATTGAAGCCTGATTTTGGTCCCCACTGCGTAGGCCAAGCGGAAGGTTTCCGCCGTCGAGGGCGAGAAGACCTGAAAGTTGTTGCGCCCCGCGGCGCCGACCGTAGCCGCTTCGCCCTGGCCGAATTGCTGAAGGTTGAGCGCCGTGTCCCCCCACATCTGGGCGACCTGCAAAACACTGAGCGCTTCGGAAGGCCGAAGCTCCGCCGGCAGGCGATCCTCGAGTGGCATCGCCGCGAGCTTGGGGGCGCTCTCCGCCTTGGCTTTGGCGGCGACCCCCCGCTCGGCCGGCAAGGGGAACTGCAATACCGGAGCACTAGGCTGCCACCCTTCGAAATCGATTCGAATCCGCGTGCTCGCGAGGCGCAGCTCGGCGCCGGGAGACAGCTCGGCGGGAGCCTTGAGGAGAATTCCATCAAGCCGGGTTCCCGTCTCGCTACCCAAGTCGATTGCCCGGATACCACCCTCGTGATCGCGCTTGAGAAGAAGATGTAGCGACGACACGCCCGGATCGTTCAAGCGAATCTTCGCTTCCGGGCCAGAGCCGATGATCAGGCTTTCGCCCTCGGGGAAAGATTCGGTCCGCACGCCCCCGGGCCCGTCGATCTGGAGGATGAGACCGCACCGATTGGACTGCATCGCAGTATTTCCCAGGTCCGACATGGCTAGAGGCTGTCCACCGACTTTTGTAGCTCGGGCAGGAAGTTGTCTCGGATTCGAATCAGAGTGCGGAACGAGGTCTGCTTTCGATTGAGAACGTAGGAGCCTTCCGGTTTGCTGAGTTGACCTTCGACCGCGACGTCCGAGAAATCAATCGTCGTCCGTTTCCGGTACACGGTGCGATCCGGCTCCTGTATCACCTTGCTTTGTCCATAAGCAGGAGCAGCGACGATCACCCAAACTCCCATCCCCAACCATCGGAGCTTCATTCGATTCTCCATAATATGCATCTATTTCCCAACGCGGCCATCGCCTCCGCTGCCGCTGTTGGCGGTCGTCAAGTTGGCGATTCTGGCTTCAATTTTCCGGCGGTCCTGAGCCGAGGTGGATTTTTGATTGCGGCACGCCTGAAGAAAGCGCAGCGCCTTGCTCGCGGACTGGGGATCCGCGGCGTATGCCCATCCTGCGCCACAGGTCGCCGGCGCGTCCTGATCTCGCAGTGCGAGTGCCTTCTCGAACTCTAGCCCAGCGATTTGCGCTTTCTTCGCGTCCTTCGCTTTCTGTCCATCTAGAGCGTACGCATAGTAAAGATGGTTCTGGTAGGATCCTGGCTCCAAAGAGATCGCCTTGGCCAGATAGCTCTCGGCCCCAGGGTAGTCCCGATAGGTCAGCGCCAATGCACCCAGGTTCGAGTAGGCGACTGAGAACTTTTCATCGAGCGCCAGCGCCTTACGGAACTCGGTCGCCGCGAGTTGCGGCTCATCCATGCCCAGGTAGACCATTCCCAGATTGTTGTAGATGCCTGGGTCTCGGTCGCTGATCCGCTTGGCGTTTGCCGCAACCAGCTCAGCCAAGCGCATTCGTCCCTGATCGTAATAGACGAGGATGAGCGTCTTATAGGCGTCCAGGTTGTTCGCATCCCGGCCGAGGATCTTCTGGATCGTGGCTTCCGCCGGGGAATACTTCTTCGCCAGGCGGTAGGTGGCCGCGAGGTTGTTCAGGATCGCAAGATCGGGAGCTCCCTCCTCTTCCTGGAGGGCCCGCTCGTAGAGCGCGATTGCCTTGGAATAGTCCTCCTTCGATCGATAGATACGACCGAGATTGAGAACCGACGGACGGTGGTGCGGATCGATCTCCATCGCCGCCTCATAACTGGCCTGGGCAAGCTTGAAGTCCCCCTCCTGCTCGGCGATCAACCCAAGATTGTATTGGGCGTTGACCAGCTTCGGCTCTTTCGCCAAGGCCTTGGAAAACAGCTCGCGCGCTTGCTTGAGATTGCCCGCATCGAACGAGGCAATCGCCTGCGCGAAGAAATTCGCCGCTGATGGCTCAGGCAACGCTACCGGGGCAGCCACCATGCTCGGCGCCGGCCGGGGCGGCGGCGCCGTTTTGCATGCCAGGACCAAGGCGCATCCGCCGAGCGCGGCGGAAAGAAGCTTGTCGCGCCACCTCATCGGGGCACCTCCAGCCGCGCCTGCTTCTGCACGGGCCGGCCCGCGCTGCGGACCTCGGGAAGAGGCGTCGCGTCCTTTTGAAGTGGGGCGGTGGCCGACGATTCGCTTCCGAGGTAGGCCACCTCTGGAACGGCGGCGTCCGGGCCTGGATGAAGCTTGTCAATCTTCTGCTGAGCCAGCAGCGTCCACTTATTGTAGATCGACAGCTCGTGGGCCTTGGCGAGCGCTTTGACGAAGGCTTCCTCGGCCTTCTGTTCCAATGGGCTTGCCAGGTTCTGCAACTCACCGCGGTAAATCTCGAGCTGTTCCGCGTTGAGCCCTCGTGGATCCGGCGAGGAAAGGATATTTTCCGCCATGTCCAGGTAGCCCTGGCCAATTCGGGTCAGCGCTGCGATCCCGTACTCTCCCACGCCG
>Ga0209588_1000022_pt1 | contig 92210 bp, 80 predicted proteins | sample Rivendell_Oct201_10_FD_188351 | JGI IMG/M metagenome (GOLD analysis project Ga0209588, IMG submission 188351) | Vadose zone soil microbial communities from the Eel River Critical Zone Observatory, Northern California, USA -... | ecosystem: Host-associated > Plants > Roots > Rhizosphere > Soil ...
GCTTGCCAGGTTCTGCAACTCACCGCGGTAAATCTCGAGCTGTTCCGCGTTGAGCCCTCGTGGATCCGGCGAGGAAAGGATATTTTCCGCCATGTCCAGGTAGCCCTGGCCAATTCGGGTCAGCGCCGCGATCCCGTACTCTCCCACTCCGATCTCCAGCACCTTTACGTATTCGCGCTCCAGGTTCTGGAGTCTCTGCTGCTTGACGTTGAGATCGCTCTTTAGGGTCGAGTTTCGATTCAGTCGGATGCTGGTGTAGCCCGTCCAGAGCGGTTCGATCTTGGCGAAGCGAAGGTGGGCGTAAGCGATCTGAACCCGATCTTCGCTGCGCGCCTCGTTCCCAAAGCGCCCATAGCTCGCCAAAAGCTCGTCCTGCAGAGCCTCTTGCTTGCTGCGGCCTAACTGTTGATTGGCGAGCAGCAGTCGATATTTCACCCAGTAGTGTTTGGCCGCGGAGATTCGGCGATCCTTGGCATGGCGCTTTTCGAACGCTTCATAGGCTGCCGCCGCCTCTCGCCAGCGTTCGGCCTTCTCCAGAATCATCGCGATCCGCAGCTCGATCTCAGGCGCGTCCGGGTTGCTCTCGAAACGGGTCAAATATTGGCGGTACGCTGCGCTGGCTTGATCGGTCTGGCCCAGCGCCTCCCACCACAGCGCAGTGTTGTACTGAGCATCGGGAAGCCAGCGCTTGGCCTCCGCGATCAGTACGGACTGCTCCTTGGTTTCGTCATTTTCCGCCGCCTTGGCACCTTTGGTGGACGACTCCCCTAAGCGATCGCAGGCAGCCACGAAGTTCGCATAGGCCTGCGCCGCCTTCGAGAACTGCGCCGTCTTTTCGTAATCGCGAGCCAGGCCGTAAAGGACCTTGAGCGCCAGCGGAGAGTTTCGGTACTCGCGCAACATCCGCTCGCCCATCTCGATCGCTCCGTCCAATTGGCCCGCTTCATTCAAAATCAGCACTCCCGAGGCCAGCGCTCGAGGTGCGTTGGGAGACCTGGGGAAGTCTCGCGCGAATCGGTCGAACTCCCGAGCGGCGTCGAGGCCCTTTTTCTCGCGTCGATAGAGGACTTCGTCGATCCACTTGTACTGAGAGCCCTCCGCCACCCTTTGGACTCGCTGAGCAAACTCGCTCCCTGGCTTGGTGAGTCTCTTGTTTTGTAGAAACTGGCGGGAAAGCTTGCTCAGGGCGCCCCATTCGCCCTGAGCTTCGAGCACGTACATCGATAAGTCCGCCGCCTCCTGCGAGCGCTTTTCTTGCGGCCATTGCTCGATGATTTCACCGAGCCGGCGGGTCGCTTCCACGTACTGCTTGCGGTCGTAATAGATGACTGCCGCCTGGTAGCGGATGTCGATGTCATTGGCATCGTTGGGGAACATCCGGCTGAAGCGATCGCAGGCCGCCACCAACTTCTGCTCATACTGGGTGAGAGGCTGTTGCTTGGCTCCCTTCACCTCGCGCTTGTCGATTTGGTTCGAGCGCGCCAACCCGCCCTTGTTCTCGCTGACTTCGACCAGCTCACCCTCCTTCAAATTCGGAGCGGGCAACAAACCGCGCTCGATTCGCACCAGCTTGTCGTACGCGAGCACCGCGTCGAATGCGGCATGGGCGCGGTACTTCTGATCGGAAATCTCCCGCGCGCTCACGCGATCGGGAATCTTGAAGTCGACCACCGCCTCGTACTGCGCGGCGGCCGCATCCCATTGCTGCAGGGCCCAGAGCAGCTCCGCGTAATAGAACCGCAGGTTGAAAACGTAGTCGGAGATCCATTTCGGATCGGTGCTCGAGCCGAACGCCTCCACGTAGTCGCTGTAGACATCCCGCGCCAGCCGGAAGGTCGCCAAGCTCTTCGTCTTCTGCGCCTCCTGGTGGTACTCGGTCGCAAGGTTGCGCATTGCTTCTTCGGAGACCTCGAACCCGGTCCGCAGTACTTGCGGTTTCGCCTGGTTCGCCTGCCACCACGCACTGCCCGGTCGGTAGCGCTCCGCCAACAATTGGACTTCCTCGCGCACCCGGTCCCTGCGGCGAACGCCCTCGTAGCTTCTCACGATCGCCTTCTGAATCTCCGGCGCGTCCGGTTGGCTGGGAGACGATGCCAGCAGGCGCTTGAACACCTCAATCGCGCTCTGATGGTGTCCCGCATCGTGGAGCTGAATGCCGAGCCTGGTGATCAGCTTTGCTCGACGGTCCGGGGGAGCGTTCTGCTCCAAGTAAGCGATGCCTTGGTCGGCCCGGTCGAGTTGGACGAACAGACCCACGGTATCGGCCAGCGCCTCGTTTTTGAGATCGAGAATTTCGCCGCCGCGCGTATTCGCGTACGACACCACTTCTTTGAGCTTCGCCAGCGCGTCTTGCGGGCGACCGGCGTTGTAGTCGCACCAGGCCAGCTTGTAGAGCGCGTAGGAGTAGATTTTCGGAACCTTGCTGGCGAGAGCCTTCTCGTAATTCTCTCTCCCGTGCTGGAGATCATTGGCGATATCGAAGTAGTGATTGCCGAGCTGCAGATAGGTGTCCGGAATCAGCCGCGAGTTGGGATAGCTTCGAATCAGCTCAAGGTAACGGGCGATTCCTTGTTCGCGGCGGCCCAGATCATAAAGATGGTACCCGAGCGCGAACAGCACCTCGTCTCGGCGATCGTAGGAGGGGTAGTCCTTCAGGATTGTCTCGTAAACTTGCATCGCCTGAGCGCGGTAGCGCTCGCTGTCGGGGTGCTCCTCCTTCGGTTCGCGCATCCTCTGACCGCGCCGCCTCTGCTCCTGGTATTGCCGATACGCCTCCTCGTACTTCGCCACTTCCTTGCGCTCGAAATACTTTGCTTTTTCGAGATTCAATTCGGAGAGCTGATAGAGAAGATCCGCTCGATGCGGCGATCGGACTTCGCTCTTCGCGATAATCCGCTCGAGCTGCTCGATCGCCTCGTCTCGTTTCTGGTTGGTGAGGCGCTCCTGCTCAGCGCTCTCCAGCCGAGGCGGCGTGGCGCTGTCCCAAAAATGGCGCAGGCTGGGCCGCTCCGGCCCGCGCTCCGCGGCCGCCGCGCCGATCGCCAACAGCAACAACGCTCCAACCATCCCCAACCCACCCCACAGCCGAACGAGAGCAAACACGCGCCACGCCCCGGAGGCCAACCCTTGAGAGCTCATCATCCCCAACACCCTAGCTGAAGGCTACCTCCGCAACCTCCGAAACTTAGGCCCGCTGCGCCAAAATGAGAAGCCTCCTCGCTGCCCCCAAACCTGTGAATCAATCGGAAGTTTTTCCCGGACATCCTCGCTTTAGCGTGTACTGATAGTAGCCGATCTCATCGATCCAGAACTCACCCTGAAACTTCCAGTAGTTCCAGTCCTCGCCCGGCATCGCGGGTCGATAGAGTTTTTGCTCGGCCAGCAATTTCTTTTGGTCGATACCGGACTCCGCTAACTCTTTTTCAGCTTTGGTGATCTCGAACCGAATGATTTCCGCCTGATCGGCGAAGCCTTTGATGTTCTCGGCCGCCTCGACCAGCCGGTTTTTTGCAAGCTGACCGCCGACCTGGCGCAAGGTATCGGCGTTCTGGTCCAAGGCAGCAATCAGCTCCGGACCCATCCGTCCGCTCCGCCAGCGAGATTCGCTCCGGAGCGCAGCCTTTTCCTTTTCGATCTGCGCGAGTACCTCAAAAACTGCGATCATTCGCTCGCTGCTGCGGACCCAGAGCAAGATCGGTCGAGGGATGCCCGCGGCAGGGTCAGATACGACCCGGAAGAAATCACGAACGTCCCGCTCGTTCGGCCCTAACAGCGGCCGGAGGGCTTCCGCCATCGGCAAGTAGATCCGGTCAAATTCCTTTAGCGAGCCGCGCGCCTCGTCATAGAGGCAATTGAAGTAATAGATGGTGCTCTTGAGGATCCAGGACTCCGGCTCGAATGCCCCGGCAAATTGCGGTGCATGGAGGGCTTGAAGCGATCCGAGCGCTCCGCCGGGATCGTCGTTTTGAAAGCGCGCGAAGCCATTCTCGAAAAGCGCTTGGTTCCAAAAGCGGGAGAAGCGTGGGATTCGATCGTAGGCCTCCACCGCTTTGCCATATTGGCGTTGCCCGTAATAGAGCCGGCCCACGGCCAGAAGCGCTAGCTGGCGCGTATTCTCCAGGTCGGAGCGGCCCTGAGCAGGCAACGCGAGAACGCTCTCAAAGGCGGAGAGGGCCTCGGCCTCTCTTGGGCCACCGGGGAACTTCGGATCAATCATTACCACGCCCAACAAGTATCGGGACTTCGGATAAACCTCGCTGTCGGGAGGAACCGAAAGCAACAGGCGACGGGCTCGCTCGAGGTTGCCGCGCCGCACTTGAATTGTTGCGACCAGGTAGTTGGCTCGCGCGAAAGCTGCCGGCGGAAGGCTCTTCCAGTCGTCGCTGACGTAGTTGTTGAGTAGGTTGGGAATCAAATCCTGATCGTTGAGGCGATCCTGAAGGTCCACCAGCCCTTCCACCGCCTCGAGGTAGAGCGGATGCGCTTTGCCGGCCGCGACGATGGCCGCGTACTCCACCAGAGCAGATACGTAGAGACCTTTTCGGGCCAGGCTCTGCCCGAGGTAATACTGCGCCCGCGGCCGCAGGTCCGGATCCCGTCCTTCCTCGGTCAGACCGAAGAAGATCTCCGCAGCTATTTCGTAGTCGCCTGCGTTGAATGCGCTCAACCCGCGGTTGTAGGAATCCAGATCGTCCGCTCTGGCCGGAAACCCGATTGCGAATACCGTCGCCGCGCCGGCAAGAGCGACGAAGAGGTAGCGAATCGTGCTTCGGGGGCGGTGCATGCGTTGCGGTCAGAAGAGGACGGATAGCCCGGCGTACAGCCCGAGGTTGTTCAAGACATCTGAAGAGGGGGTGGACACCAGATTCAGCGCCAGCGGAATATCGTTGCTGCGGTTGTAACCATTCTTGAATCCACTAAATGAAGAAACCGAGCAACCCTGGCCGACTTGTGCAGCGGTCACCGGTTGCCCGAGCCGAAGCTGTTCCGCCATCGCGCTCAGGTCCGCTGAATTGCACCCGTTCACCCGATCAACCCGAGCCGTGTAGGCCAGATCTCGCACCTCGACCCGCAGAGCAAAGCGGGCGCCAAACTGAACCCGGAATCCGGCTCCTACGGATCCGACGAACTTCAGGCCGGTGTCCCCAAAGGTCGCCGGCCCGGCCGGATTTTCAGGACGCAGTTGGTGACGGGTCGAGCCCAGGCCCGCTCCGGCACTGATCACCAGCGAGAAATGAGCCAGGCTTCCATCAAGAAAAGCAAACTTGCCGTAGATGGGAGTGACCTCCAGGCCGGCCTGCAGGGCCCAAACCAGGAGTAATGAGGTCGCGGCTTGCGCCTCCTCGCGGACTTTGTCGATCAGCTCCTGATTGAAGCCCGACTCGCGCGAGTACCAGTTGTACTGGCCCATGAGTTGGAGCCCGAAATTTTCATGTAGATGGTAGATGTATGAGAGCGCCGAGCCGAAGTGCTGGGTGAACTTCCCATTCACCTGGATCGCGCCAGGGTAGAGGATAATCTCGTGCTTGCCTCGATCCGCGAATGGCTTTTTCTCGACGATGTGAACGGCGACATTCGGGTTGTACAGAGGTGCTCCGCTGACCAGCGTCTGTGGATCTTTCGCCTGGCCCAGCGCTTTGGGCACGGCCACGAGGAGAGAAAGGAAAAGCAATCTGGCGGTCAAGAGTCCTTGCTCCCTCAGAGAAAGAACGCGTAACCGAGATTGAAGAGAACCAGGTTGATCAACCCTGGAGACTTGGCGGGTACACCGGTTTGCCCGCCCGACGCGGCGACGGTGGTCTCGATTCCGGTGAGGTACGAATCCGCAAACAAATAGTTTCGAACCTCGAGGGTCACGGCGCCCCGCTGCCCAGTGAAGAACCGAAAGCCGATTGCCGCGCTGCCGACCGGCCGCACTTTGTTCTGGGTCAGCCAGTTTCCGCAGCGAACATCGCCTGACATTCCGCTCACCTGCTGGCAATACACGACCGACTGGCGATGGAAGCTGCCGACTCCGCCACCTGCCCAGGCATACGCCTGAAAGTGGATCGGCAACTCGGCCAGCAATGAAATCTTTCCGTAGATCGGCGCCCAGCGAACACCGAGGATGGCGCTTCCCTTCATCTCCCAGAGCGAAGACAGATCGTCGACCAGGCGGATGGTCTCCTTTTGAAGGAAGTGCTGGGCGACCTGGTCGGCGAGGCCGGTGTGCCCCGAAACCGCGTAGCCGGCCCGCAGCTCGAGCGCCCACGCGTCGCTGAAGTGGTACCCCAATCCAACTGTGAAGTTGATGTGGTTGGTCAGCCGATCTGCGAGACTGAATCCGACGGCGGGAGCAATCTCAAATCTGCCCGCCACTTGATACAGCCGGTTGCGCACCACCACCCGCTCGAGTAGTTCCTCCGCGGATGCTTGGGTCGCTCCCAAGAGCAGCGCTGCGATGAGAATCCGGTGCGTGGGTGACGCAGGCATCGTTGTGTGAATCGGCCGCGGCCAATCTGGTATCTGGGTGCCAGGGAGACAAGCGACCGCCTAACACACTGGATTTTCGTGTCAAACCCTAGGTGGTCGCGGCCTGCGGTGCCTTCTGGGGTTTCGTCGTCGGTGAGATGAACACCACCGACTCCGCGTGGCCGGGCACCGCTCCGCGCAAGAGGATCAAGTTCTTCTCGGGATCGAGATCCACTACTTGAAGATTCTGAGTCGTGACGCGTTCAACCCCGTAGTGACCGGGCATCTTCTTGTTCGGAAACACACGCCCGGGCGTCTTCCGTTGTCCGATCGCTCCGGGATGCCGCCGATACTCGTGGGTGCCGTGCGTCTGCCTAAACCCGGCAAAGCTCCAGCGCTTTACCACTCCTTGGAAGCCGCGGCCCTTGGTCGTCCCGGTGACATCCACTCGCTGGCCTTTGGAAAAAAGCTGTACCGAAACCGGATCGCCGACCTTGACCTTCTCGAGCTCCTCGGCTGGAACGCGAAATTCTTTGATGTGGCGGCGCGGAGGGGCGCCGGCCTTCTTGAACGCGCCCAATGCGGGCTTGGTGACGGACTTCTCCTTCACATCGCCAAAGCCCAGGGTGATCGCCGCGTATCGGTCCTTCTGTGGCGTTCTCACTCCAATCACGATGCAGGAGGAGACATCGATCACGGTCACTGGAACGAGCATGCCGTCCTCGGCAAATACCTGCGTCATCCCAATCTTTTTTCCAATTAGACCTTTCACGACCTGTTCCTTTTACCTCCGGAGCGATTCACTCACCGGCACGGAAAATAGCCGGATGAATCGGTACTTAGCCTTCCCGGAAGGTCATGAAATGTATCAGACGACGCTTCAAAAGCAAGCCTTCGTCGAAGAGCGGATCTCGACCGAATTCGCGGAGCCGCTCAGGCCCGCGCGAATCTTTGGCCGCCGCTATATTGCGGCGCCGCCGCGGCGAATGATCGCAAAGATCAAGCTGATCACCGCCAGGACCAGCAGCACGTGGATCCACCAACCCAAGGTGGCCCCACTGACCATGCCCAAGATCCAAAGCACGAATAAAATGACCGTAATCGTCCACAACATTGCGCGCCCTCCTGTCTGACTGACCTCTCGAACCTAGGTACGGGCAAAAGCGATAACAACCGGGCGCTGGCATGAATGCTGCTCCGTTCCCGAACGTGCGGCGGAGGCGGGGATGATCGGTTGGGCGGCGGCGTTGCAGGTGGCGTTGTGTTTTGCGACTGGGGAAATCGTGTCGGCAGGCACGGAGAAGGTGGAGAACTTGCTTGCCGACCTGCGCGACAAGGAACAGGAGATACGAATGCTGCGGCAGCGGCTGCGCGAGCTCGAGTCGCTTGACGACCGAGCTACGTATCAGGAAGCGCAGTCGCTCGGCATCGTTCAGGCGGTTCGCGACTCGGGATTGCCGGGGCATTCTCAGCGCCGGGTGTCGGTCGCCATCGTTCGGCACGCCCACCGGAATGGGCTGGACCCTCTGCTGGTGGTGGCGGTGATTCGGACCGAAAGCTCGTTCGATAATTACGCCAAGTCGTGGGTCGGTGCGATGGGACTGATGCAACTGACGCCTCAGACCGGCCAGTGGGTCGCGTCCAAGCAGCGCTCGAAATTGGGAAGAAAGAGCAATCTTTATGATTCGGAGCTGAATATCGAGTTGGGCACCGCCTACCTCGCTTCCTTGATCACCCGATTTGGCTCGCTCGAGCTCGCGCTCGCCGCATACAACGCCGGCCCCACGGCGCTGAAAAAGATTCTTGCTGATCGGCAGGCGAGGGCCCGTTTTCTGGCAGGCTATCCCGCGCGGGTGGTGCGCCAGTTCCAAAGGCTGCGCCAACTTGCTGCGGCACGCGTCGCCACACGGTGAGCAAAAAACCTACCTTCTGTTGATAAATTTTTTCGCACCGGGGTGCGAGGTCGGCTTCGACCCATGGGACACTCCATCCGCGGGCGCGATCGACGCTCGCAGTTTGGAGTTAGACTCATCGGCCACCTCCCCAAAATGAGTAACCCTGTACGGAACCTGCAGCAGCCGTTTGACCTCAAGGCTGCGCCCGAAGTGCTGGATCGGCTTTGGCAGAGCCTCACCCGGGTCGTGATGGGGAAGGAAAAGCCCACTCGATTGGCGGTGACCTGCTTGATCGCACGCGGACACCTGCTCCTCGAGGACGTCCCCGGGGTCGGCAAAACCACGCTTGCCGAGGCGATGGCCATTTCGTGCAATCTTTCGTTCGCTCGGATCCAGTTCACTGCGGACTTGCTTCCCGCCGACATATTGGGTGCTCAAGTATTCCACCCTGCCAGCGCGACCTTCGAGTTTCGCCCCGGCCCTCTTTTTCATCAGCTGGTTTTGGCGGACGAGTTGAACCGAGCTCCGCCGCGCACTCAGTCGGCTCTGCTCGAAGCAATGGCCCATGGACAGGTCAGCCTCGACGGAACCAGCCATCCGCTACCCCATCCATTTTGTGTCGTTGCCACTCAGAATCCGACCGATCTCTCCGGAACGTATCCGTTGCCCGACTCTCAGCTCGATCGATTTCTGATGCGCTTGTCCCTGGGACACCCTACTCCCGAAGTCGAGTCTGAGATTCTGCGCACCCGTGGGGCTCGGGAGCCGATCCGTTCGCTGCGCCCAGCTTCATCGGCGCCAGAGATTGCCGCGCTTCAGGATCGCGCGGCCGAAGTTCATCTCGATCCGGCCGTGGCCGATTACGCGGTGCGCCTGGTCGGTGCGACCCGCAAGCATCCCGAGCTGGAGCGGGGCGCGTCCACCCGAGCCGCGCTGGCGCTGGTCTCGGCGGCCAAGGCCCACGCACTCTGGGATGCACGAGACTTCGCCACCCCGGGAGACGTCAAGGCGGTCGTGGTTCCGACGCTCGCGCATCGGCTGCTGCTCAAGAACGCAGTGCATGGAACTTTCTCGCGTGAGGAAAGTGCCCTGCTGGTCGAGGAAATCGCGCAGAAGGTGCCGGTTCCACGCTGAGCTCCAGGCTTCGCAGTTGGTTTAAACCACCGCGAACCCTGAAGACCACGCGGGCAGGCCGGGTCTGCCTGCTGGTCACCTTGGGCGTCGGCGTCGGCGCCCTCAATACCGGCAACAACCTGCTGTATCTGGTGCTTGGGCTGCTGCTCAGCGCGATCGTCGTCTCCGGAATCCTCTCCGAGCATTCCTTGAGGAACGTCGAAGTTCGTCGACTGGGAACCGACGCCGCGTTCGCCAAGGAGCCGTTCGCGTTTCGATGGGCCATTTCTCGGCCCAAGGGATGTTCATTCGCGCTGACGCTTTCGGAGGAGGGTGTCGCGCTCGAGGGGGAAGGACACCTTGCCTACCTTCCTCCGGGATCTGAGCAGATCGTTCGAGGACAGCTTCGCGCCGCGCGGCGAGGTCCGCTGACGCTGACGGGGATCCGCATCTCAACTCCCTACCCCTTTGGGCTGTTCATCAAGGGCCGTGTGGTTTCACAGCAGGACACCTTGCTGGTCTACCCGGCTCGAGTTGCCGTGGCGGAGTCGCTCCAGCTGGCCGCGCAGCAACGGCCGCTGGGAGAAGCCAGCAACCCGCGACAAGGCGGGGGCAACGGCGACCTGCTCGACTTGCGCGAACTGAAACCTGGAGAGGACTCGCGCCGGATCCACTGGCTCAAGAGCGCGGGAGCGGGAAAGTTGCTGCGCGCAGTTCGCGAGCGCGAGGAGCGGGACACGTTCACGCTGCGGATCGACAAGGATCTTCCCTCGGAGCGGCTCGATGCGCGCTGTGCGGAAGTGGCCGCGCTCACCCAGCGACTGCTGCAACGGGGATGCGAAGTGGGTCTGGAGGCCGATGGACAGCATCTGCGGCCCGGGCGCGGCGCTATTCACCAGCGCCGGATTCTCGACGCGCTCGCGTGGGCGGGCTTTCTCCCCAAGGCAGCAGAATGACCTGGCTGGCGCAAAAGAGACTTCAGCTGCTCTTTCGAGATCTGGCGGCGGGAGCGGCGTTTGGCGCAATGGCAATTTCAGGAGCGCTCCCCGCGTGGGTGGTAGTGATCTTCGCGGTCGGTCTGGCGGCTGCTCTGTTGGAGTTGCGCTTGCTCGGGGATCGCACCCTGCTCTCAGTTTTTCTGCTCGCCGCCAGTGCCTCGCTCCTCTACGCCTCTGCTGCCGCAGGCAAACTCGACCTGGTGGTCGCGGCCTGCACATTCGCAGCGTTCATTACCCTGTCGCGGATCCACGCTACCGCGTCCCCAAGCACCGACGCGCAAGTTCACCTCACCAGTTTGTTGATGACCGCCGGTGGCGCCGCGCTGTCTGCCGAAATGCTGTTCGCTCTCTTTTTGGGCGCGTTCGGGCTGCTCGCCGCGCTTTCGCTCGGGATTCAAACCGTCGAATCCAAAGGCTCGGCAGACCGCGCCGCTCTCGCGCCGGCCAGTCGACAGCTGCTGCTTGGAGGATTGTTGGCGATCGTGGGCAGCGCTGCTTTTTTCGCCTCGTTCCCCCGACTTTCCTGGAACCTTGCAGCGCGGCGCGGCAATCGCTTCGAGGGCGCCCTGATGGGATTTGCAGAACCGGTCAGGCCTCGTGGCAATGGCCGGATCAAGAACAACCCGCGCCTCGTGGCGCGGATCCGGATCAGCCCGGACCCTGGGATTGGCTCTCTCAACGCCTATTGGATCGGCCGGGCCTTCAGCGAATTCAACGGCCGCGAATGGTCCTCGCCCGCGGAAATTTTCCGAAGCAGCCCGCGCGTCGTGGTCCGCCCTTACGCCCAGCGACTGCTCCATCAGGCGATCGAGCTGCTTCCCGCGTACGGATCTCCCGCCCTGATCGCGATGGAACGCCCGGCAATATTCGGCAACGCCCGCGCTCACCTCGAGAGCGGCCAAACTGTGCAGACCTGGTTGCGCGACTTCGGAGAAGGGCACGTCCGGTTCGTGGAAAGTGGAATGGGCTACTTGTACCAGGCGTACAGCACGCCTCCGCTGAACGGAAGGCCCGATGACGAAGCACTCGACACCAACGTCGACCCGGAGAGCTATCTCCAGATACCCGCGGGGTTGGATTCCCGCGTGCCAGCTCTTGCGGCGCATGTGCTCGGCTCGGAAACGGACCCTCTGCGATCAGCCCACAAGATTGAGGACCATCTCAAGCGCGCGTATCGCTACTCGTTGGATCTCTCGGATGCGCCGGATCCCCTCGCAGACTTTCTTTTCAGCCGCAAGGCTGGGCACTGCGAGGACTTCGCGACTGCGCTGGCGATTCTGCTGCGCACGCAGGGTATCCCGACCCGGGTGGTGATCGGCTTTTTTGGAGGTGAGCGGGTCGGCGACCAATACGTGCTTCGGGCCGGCGACGCGCACTCCTGGACCCAGGTGCTGATCCCCGGCCGTGGCTTCGTTTCCGTGGACGCCACGCCCGAGGCGCACCGCGCGGCCCAACCCTGGCTCGCGCTCGGCTGGCTAACGCCACTCTATGATTTCCTCGACGTGCGGTGGCGAGCCTGGGTCGTCGACTACTCGCTCAAGGACCAGGCAACGATTGCGCGCTCGGTCGTGCAACCGGTGTCGACGTTCCGCCTAAAGGTGCCCAATCTGAATTGGAAGTGGCTGGGCGCTGGCTTGTGCCTGATCGCCCTGATCGTCTCCGGCACCCTTGCACGGCGGCGTCGTCGGAGGGCACCGATCCACTCCGCGTCAATTCTGCTCAAACGCCTCGAACGGGCGCTTCGAACCGCGGGTCTGCAGTTGGATCAGGAGGACCTCGAGGCGACGACGCATCGGCTCTTGGCGCAGCAACATTCGATCGCGAATGAAGTGGCGCCGATCACTCGACGGTACCTGGAAGCAAGATTCGGCGGCCGCGCGTTTCGTGAGGGCGAGGCCAGCCATTTGGCACGCTCCCTAGAGCGCGCCTGTAACAAGTACCGGAGCGCCCATAGGAACGTTTTTCCATAATGCAAGTGCCCTTGAAATCCCTGAAGATCATCCAGGGGCTCGATGGCACGGCCGTTGCTTCTCCGAGGGAGCGTTCATCTCAAGAGAGGCGCTCGTGAACTCCAACACTGCCGGGGAACAGTTTTCGTCCTCTTCTGCCGGATCGCTATCGACTTATCTCTCGGAAATCAGTCGGTACGCCCTCCTTTCCGTCAAGGAGGAACGCAGGCTGGCCCGGCGGTACAAGACCGGCGATTTCGAGGCGGGGCATCACCTCGTCACATCCAACCTCCGATTCGTGGTGAAGGTCGCTTACGAGTACCGTTCCTACGGCATTCGAATGGCCGATTTGATCCAGGAAGGAAACATCGGACTGATGAAGGCCGTGCAAAAGTTCGATCCGAACAAGCAGATCCGGCTGATCTCCTACGCAGTCTGGTGGATTCGCGCCTACATCCAAAACTACATTTTGAAGAGCTGGTCCTTGGTGAAACTCGGGACCACCCAGGCACAGCGGAAGCTATTCTTTTCGCTCGCACGGACCAGGCGGGAGCTGGAGAAACTCAAGGCCGGGGAGGCGCCGCTCGTGCAAGTGGAGGAAATCGCGCGGCGGTTGCGGGTTAAACCGGCCGAGGTGCGAGAGATGGAGCAGCGGATGGGCGGGCGGGATCTCTCCTTGGACGCTCCAGTGGGAGATGATGGGGGCAATGCGCACGTCGATCTGGTTCCGTCACCGTCGGTCAGTCAGGACATCGAGCTTGCCGACAAAGAAGAAGCCGGAATCATCAATTCGCGAGTGCAGGTGGCGCTGTGCCGACTCGACCCGCGAGAGCGATTCATCATCGAACGACGGGTGATGAACGAAAGACCGATGACCCTGAAGAAGCTTGGGCAACACTTCGGATTTTCCCGAGAGCGAGCCCGCCAACTGGAAATCCGCGCCAAAGACAAGTTGAAGGTAGAGCTGTCGGAGCTGGTCGCGCAGGTCCAGCCAAAGTCCGTGGCCGCGTAACCGGTCGGTGGATGTGAGTGGCCAGGTGGCGCGAAAGCTCGCCGGCTGAGGTTCTGCTAAATTTTTGGACCGGTGCTCGCACGGCTGATCGAGCTTCTGTTCCCTGTCAGGCAAGGCGAGCGGCGCCTTACCGCGACTCTGTTGGTCCACGGACTGCTGGTGATCGGCACCTTCGTCGCCGGCCGGACCGCACGCGACACCCTGTTTCTGATTCACAGCGATCAAGACGCGCTGGCTTGGATGTATGTGGTTTCGGCGCTGGCCGTGTCGGTGGTGGGTCTGCTGTATCGCCCGATCGCGATTCGCCTACGTCCCGATCGGGCGGCGATCGCAAGCTCAATCCTGTTCTCCGGCTTGTTTCTGTTGTTCTGGTCGCTCGAGCGCCAAGAGCAGCCGTGGGTCTATTCCGCGCTTTATGTGTACGTCGAGGCGTTGGGCGCGATCTCGATCCTGCAGTTTTGGATGGTGGTCAATGATTTGTTCAATACCCGTGAGGCCCGCCGCCTCTATGGAGTGATCGGAGCGGGTGGAGCGATCTCCAACCTTGTGGTGGGTGGCGCGACGGTAAAAATCGCCAGCTCGCTCGGCACGAGCGCGCTGTTGCAGTTGTGCGCCGTCCTCGCGCTTGCGGCAGCGGCAAGCGCTTACTTCGCGGGCAAATTCGGCAGAATCCGAATTCTGCCGCGAACTGTGACTGACTCCGCCCCAACTCAGGGGCGGCCCGGACCCGCTTGGGCTCTGGAATCAACTCACCTGCGCTGGATCGCCCTGCTTTCGATGGTGACGTTCTTCACCACCACCCTCGTCGACTTTCAGTTCAAGGTGGTTGCCGGCGCCGCGTTCCAAAAGAACGAGCTGGCGATCTTCTTCGGTTATTTCTACTTGGTGATCGGTGTGGTCGGCTTGCTGCTTCAGCTGTTCGGGAGCACCGAGTTGCTCAAGCGCGCCGGGGTGGTAGCCACTCTGGCGATCCTTCCGGTCAGCCTGGTTTTCGGGAATCTGGCTTTGATCCTCATCCCGTCCTTGGCGGCGGCGGCAACCGCGAAGGGGGCGGATGCGTTGCTTCGGTATTCGATCAACGATTCGAGCACTCAGATCCTCTATCTGCCCTTTCCACCGCAGCTACGGGTTTCCGCCAAGGCCTATATCGATGGACTGGTCAAACCGATCTCGATCGCGATCTGCGGACTCGGCCTGGTTGCGTACCGTCAATACCTCGGGGGAGATCCTTTTCACCTCGCCTGGGCGGGACTGGGTATGTCGCTGGGGTGGGTGGCGATCGTTTCCGGCTTGCGTTCCCGCTACGTGCGGTCCCTCGAGAGGAGCTTACGCCAGCGGCGATTCGAGCTCGAGCTGGGTGGGTTGAGCGTCCAGGATGAGACTGCCCGCGACGTGCTGACTCGAGTCCTCAAACACGGCGACCCGAGCGTCGTGCTCGATGCCCTGCACCTTTTGCCGCAACTGGAAAACATCCGCCTCGACCACCAGGTGGAATACCTATTGGAGCATCAGCTTCCGGAGATCCGGATCGCCGCGCTCGAATATTTCAGCCGCCGTCAAACGATGCGGTTTGCGAACTCGATTTTTCGCAGATTCGATGATCAAGATCCGAATGTGCGCGCCGCAGCCGTCACCGCTTTTTGCGCCATCGGTCGGGATAAGGCAGTCAGGAACGTGCACCCGTTCTTGAGCGATCCCGATCCCGCAATTCGCGGTGCCGCGATTGCCGGAATGATCCGATTTGGAGGCCTTGAAGGAGTGCTGGCTGCGGGCGAAGCCCTCAGGCGGTTGTTGGCCGATCGCGATCCGCGAATGCGCAAACACGCTGGCCGAGCGCTGGGCGCCGCGGGAGTCAAGACGTTTTATCAGTCAGTTCTCGAGCTCATGAATGACGCGGATCCCTCGGTTCGTCGTGAGGCAATTCAAGCCGCCGGCCAACTACAGTGTCCGGAGTTCGTGATCCCGCTGATCGCCCGCTGCCCGCATCTTGAGGTCGGGCGCGAAGCGACCGCCGCGCTCGTTCGCTTTGGCCCGGCGGTGATCCCCGATTTGGCAAGAGTGTTGGACAGCCGATTCGAGGACTCCACGATCCGGCGCGGGGCTGCGCGCGTGCTTGGAAGGATCGGCGGGGCGGATGCGGTGGAAGTGATCCTGCGTCACCTCGAGGAGACCGACGAAGAGTTGAGGACTCAGGTTTATCAAGCGCTGGCACGCGCCACCCGGCGAGTCCGCCTGCCAAACGTCGATCGAAAGCGCGTCCGCGACGCCTTGGCAGCAGAAGCGCAACGCATCTACCAGGTATGGTTGAAGGCCGAACTCCTGCAATTGGGGAGGGATCCGTCGCATCCCACCCCCCGCGGCGGCGTTAGCGCCGCCGACGCGCTGCTCACTTCCGCGTTGACCGACAAGATTGCTCAAGCCGAGCGCCGGATTTTCATGCTTCTGGCCGTCCTTCATTCCGACGCCGACATCGAGCGGATTCACGCCAGGATTCGTGACGCGACCGCGACCGAGTCAACGCGGCAAAGAGCGAATGCGATCGAGCTTTTGGAAAACGTTCTCTCGAAGCCGCTGCGTCGAATCGTCCTACCGCTATTCGACGACTTGCCGCGAGCGCAGAAAATCCGAGCCGTTTCGGATCTGTTGACCTTGAGGCCTTCGTCCCGGCTGGAAGCGATCGTGGCGCTGTGCCTCGATGACCTGGCTTGGGTTCGCGCCTGCGCGATCTACTATGTCGCGGAGCACCAGTTGGCTGCGGCAGCAGAGGCAGTCAACGGCGCGATCCGGGATCCAAGCCCAATTGTTCGGGAAAGTGCGCTGGCATGCTGCGCTCGGATCGCGCCGGAACGGGCGAGAGAGATCGCCGAGCCACTGCTTCGAGACGAGGCGCCGATGGTGCGCCGACGGGCGAAGTTGATCGCGCAGCCGAAAAAGACATTGGCCTAGGCTCAGCGGCCCACCGCGCGTGTGATAGGAAATCGCGGCGATGCTCTCAACGGTTGAGAAAGTCCTCTTTCTGAAGTCGATCGACCTCTTTTCCCAGATTCCGGGAGACAGCTTGGCCCAGATCGCCCTGATCGCCACCGAAGAGAGCCGAGAGGTCGGTGAGCAGATCTGTGGCGATGGTGAATTCGGCGATGCGCTCTACCTGGTGGTCGAGGGAAAACTCCGCGTCCACCATCGCGATCGGCAGGCTACCGAGCTCGGCGAGCGGGAATGCTTCGGAGAAACGGCAATCCTCGAATCGCTGCCGGGACCGGGCTCAGTGACCGCGGTGTCCGCGACCCACCTGCTCAAAATTTCGCGCGAGGACTTTCAGGAAATCATGCTCGAAAAGCCGGAGATTGCACTCGGAATCATCAAGGTGCTCTCCCGTCGGCTGCGCGACGTGGTTCGATGAGCGCCTTTCAGCCCTACGTCCCGCCCAGCCGATCGCTCCCAGAGTTGACCGCACGCGGCCTGATCGTCGGCTCGGTCCTTGGGGTTCTGTTCGCTGCGTCTTCCGTTTACCTCTCGGTCAAGGTGGGATTGACGGTCTCGGCGTCAATTCCGATCGCCGTGCTCTCGATCGCGATCTTCCGCGCCGTCGGCCGCTCCAGCATTCTCGAGAACACGATCGTTCAGACGGTCGGATCGGCGGGCGAATCCCTCGCCTTTCCGATCGCGGCTGCGCTCCCCTCGCTACTTCTGCTGGGCTACGACATCGACTTGCTCCATGCATTCTTGATCTCGGTGCTCGGAGGAACACTCGGGGTATTGATGATGATCCCCCTGCGCCACGGTTTGATCGTGGAGGAACACGGCACCCTCACCTACCCAGAGGGCACCGCCTGCGCGGACGTACTGATCGCCGGCGACCAAGGAGGGGCCAACGCGATGACAGTCATTCGCGGGTTCCTGGTCGGGCTGGCCTACAAATTCGCGTACCTTGGCCTTCGGCTCTGGAGGGAGATCGTCGGAGCGGAGCTAAGCTGGTTCTCGGTAGATCCGGTGAAGAAAACCACCCTGCGCCACGGGTTTCTCGGCGGCTCGGTCGCGATGGAGATCAGTCCCGAGCTGTTGGGGGTGGGCTACATCATCGGACCGCGGATCGCCGGGATCACCTTCGCCGGGGGCGTTCTTTCGTTCCTGGTGCTGATCCCGGCGATCAAGTTCTTCGGCGACGGCCTGCAATTTCCACTGATCTCGCCCAGCGGGACATTGATTCGCGACATGGATCCCACCACGGTGCAAAGGCACTACGTGCTCTACATTGGCGCGGGTGCGGTGGCGACCGGCGGACTGATTAGCCTGATCCGGTCGCTCCCGACGATCATTGCGGCGTTTCAGCGGGGGATGCGCAACTTCTCGCCGAAGTCTGCGGGTGCGCAGCCGCGAACCGAACAGGATCTGCCGATGAGCGTGGTGCTGATCGGTTCGGCGGTACTGACGCTCGCAATCTGGTTGGCCCCGCCACTTCACATCAACCTATTGGCTGCCTTGCTGATGGTGATCTTCAGCTTCTTCTTCGTCACCGTGAGCTCGCGCATTACCGGAGAAATCGGCTCCTCTTCGAATCCGATCTCGGGGATGGTGGTGGCGACCCTGCTGATCACCTGCGTTGTTTTTCTGGCGTTGGGCTGGACCTCCGCCCAGGACCGTTTCGTGGCGCTCACGACCGCCGTAATCGTGGGCATGGCCGCCTCCAATGGAGGCACCATCTCACAAGATCTGAAGACCGCATTCTTGGTTGGAGGAACGCCCTGGCGACAACAGGTCGCGCTATTCGCGGGGGTGGTGACCAGCGCACTGTTCATCGGGGGTACGCTTTCCCTGCTCAACCGCGGCGCAACCGCGATCATCCCCGAGCACCACGAGGGAACCAAAATCGATCTCGGGTCCGAGATCGTTCAACAGTGGGAGCTCGATTTTCAGCTGAATCCCTCGGCCTTGGAGGTCAGCAGGTTATCGACCGCTCAGCTTGGACAAGCGCTTTGGGCGGAGGGCTTGGAGCTCGTCAAATCGGAAGGCGTGCCTCTGTTTCGATTGCGAACCTTTTCCGCGCCAACTGAAGATCTGTCCCGCAAAATCCTCCACCCCACCCCCGGTGCGGCGGTTGCGATCGGGGAGGTTGGCCGAATCGTCGATCAGCGGACTCGCTCTTACCGAGTGGGTTATGTCCGCGACGATCCAGTCGTACCAGCGGGCAAGTACCTGGTCGATCAATCCGGTGCAATTCAATACGTCGTGGATCCGGGCATCGGTGGACGGATCTCCGAGTATCAGGGCAAGAAGCTGACCCGTTACGAGGCTCCGAAGGCTCGGCTATTCTCACTGATCATCGACGGCGTCCTGACTCAGCGGCTCCCGCTGGATCTGGTGCTGCTCGGCGTATTCATCGCCCTGATCCTTGAACTGTGCGGGATCTCGTCTCTGCCCTTCGCGGTCGGCGTCTATCTGCCAATCTCCACCAGCGCTCCGATGTTCGTCGGCGGGGTGATTCGATACGCGGTGGACAAGTTGAGGGGCGAGCGCGAAACGCAAGCGGAATTCTCGCCCGGGGTGCTGCTTTCTTCGGGTTACATCGCCGGCGCTGCGATCACCGGAGTGCTGCTGGCGATGATCGCGATTCCTGCCGAGGGTGCCTACCTGCGCGCGATCGATCTTCCCTTCCAGATTGAGCAGCACTTTCCTGGGGCGATTGCCAATTGGCTTGCCAAGGTGCGCGGCGATCAAGCGACCAGCAACGCGTGGTCCAATCTCTGGGGTTTGGCGTTCTTTGCGGGGCTCGCGGCGTATCTGCTGCGAACGGGTATTCGCGGCCGAAGCGCACAGCTCACCCGATCGCCGAACACGCACTAAGGACGGCGCAGAGATTCGATCGCGGTGGCCAGATCCTTCGGAATCGGCGCCTCGAATGCGATCGGCTGGCCGGTTCGTGGATGCTCAAATTGGAGTTTCCAGGCGTGCAGCGCCGGACGGCCGAGCTCCTCCTGAACCTTTCGAACGGCCGGAGTGGTGCGGCGGCCAGCGCCGTAGGTTGAATCGCCCAAGAGCGGATGCCCCGATTCGGAGAGGTGAACCCGGACCTGGTGGGTCCGTCCAGTATGAAGCCGAACCTCGAGCAGGGCTGCATCCGAAAAGTGCTCGCGCACCTGATACTCCGTCACTGCAGACTTCCCCGTCTTCAGTCGAGCAGTAAAGCGCTTGCGATGGACCGGGTGCCGTCCGTAGCCCGTTTCCAGTCGGGCGCGATCCGGTGGCTGCCCGTGTACCAATGCCAGATAAAGCTTGGTCACAGCGCGTGACTTGAACTGCGCCTGAAGGCTGGTCAACGCAAAATCATTCTTGGCCACCACCATGCAGCCGGAGGTTCCCTTGTCCAAGCGGTGCACCAGCCCCGGGCGAAGCTCGCCGCCAATCCCCGCCAAGTCCGAAAGCCGAAACAGCAGAGCATTCACCAGCGTTCCCTGCCAGTTGCCCGCGGCGGGATGGACCACCATCCCGGGTGCCTTATCAATCACCGCGATGTCCCGGTCCTGATACAGAATCTCGAGCGGCAGTTCTTGAGGCTGGGGTGTGGAGGAAACGAGCGGAGGAAGCTCGATTTCGACTCGCTCCCCGCCTTTGAGCCGGTGGGCGGGTTTGGCGCGCTTTCCGTCCACCCGGACCCGTCCTTGTTCAATCAGGTGCTTGATCCGGGCTCGGCTCAGGTCCGCCCAAGCCGTCGACAGATGCTGGTCTAAGCGATCTCCGGCGCCAACCGTGGGAACTCGGTAAGTGCGCAGCGAATCGGCTACCAAATTTTCGACTTAATGTGCGCTTTGGAGCGAAGGATGATGTCCACGATCGCTCGGTCGTAAAAATTGGTGCTGGCATAAAGCTCGGAGCTGACTCGGCCCTTGTAGTGCTCCCTGCCTTCGTCCAGCTCTTCCTTGAGCACGTCGAACAGGTTGTCTTGTTCGATTCCTTTGACGATCTTCTGCTCGTTGTAGATCGAGATGTCGGAGGCGATCGCCCGCGCCCACCGAATTGCCTTGGTCTTCTCTTCCTCGGTCATTCCAACCTCCAGTTTACTTCTGCTTCGCTGGCGCGCCGGCAACCAGTGCCAGATAGCTTCGAGCGACTCGAATTGGATCCAGTTTGAGCTCGCGGGCCAGACTGATCACCATGCCCCGCAAATAAACCGTCGCTGGAAGTGCATCGTAGCGGTCGGCCTCAACGTTCTCCAAATGTCGCACCGAAATTCGGGTACGCTCGCTCACCTGCACCAGGCTAAGCCCTTGGCTTTCGCGAATTTGGCGGAGCAACTCCCCATTGAATTCGGCGTTCTGGGGGATCTCCTTCGGTCGAGCGCGGACCGGGACCGGCGCCACAGCGGCTAGGGGCGCGGGTTCGTCATTTAGCGGTGTGCTCTCCGGTTCGACTGTCCCCGACAAGAGGGGCGCAGGAGCCGAGTACGGCTCCGGCGCACCCGGCTCGCCATTGCTTGACCCCTGCCTCTCGATCGGCGGCGGAGGCCGAGGCGGAGCGGAGCTCGCCCAAAGTATCTCATCCATCGCCAGCTGCTGGGGCGCCGAGTCCGCCTCCGGCAGGCCCAAGGAACGGTCATAATCGGCGCGCAGCGAGCGATCGATGAGGGTGTCTCTGGCTCGAAGCAGCAAATTACGCAGGTCCTCGATTTGCGCCGGGTCGGCCAGCGCGTACATCGCCGCCGACGCGGGATCGTGTAGCTCCATCGCGCGCTTGTAGGCGGAATGAATCTCCGCGGCCGAGGCGGTGGTTGGCAGTTCCAGAAGCTCGTAATAGTTCTGTTGTTGGTAGGGCTTCATCTCACCTGCGCGAGACGGCGATCCAAGGCCAAAACATTATCCGCCACTTTCAACAGTCCGACCGCCGCCTGACAATCGGGCCGCTCGAGCAATAGCGGACGCCGCTTGCGAACCGCTCGCCAAGCGTTGTCGTCGTAGCCAATCGCGCCGACGTAATCCAAGCTCAGTCCAAAGAATTTCTTCCAGGCCGAAGCGACGGCATGGCCCAGGTCCTGGTCGGCTTCGCTGCGTGACTGATTCACGACCAGTCCCGCTCGAAACGAGCTCGCCTCCTGTTGCAACCGCTCCGCCGCGGCCGGGTTCTGACTCCTCGCCCAGGCCACAAACTCGAAGGGCGTCTTCAGCGCGGGCTCATCCTTCGCCATCGCCTCGCTGACCAGGTTCGCCACCCCATCGGCATCCTTGAGGGCTTGCAGGCGCCGGAAGAAAGCCGCGCGGATGAACCGATAGGCATTCTCGATCGAGGTCGGCTCTGGCAACAGCACCACCAGTCCCCGGTCGGCCATCAGGAAGAAGTCCAGCACGTTGAGGCTGGTGCCCGCGGCGAGATCGAGCAGCAGATAATCCACTTCCAGAGCCGCCAGGTTTCGAAGCAACTTGCTTTTCTGTTGATATTTGGGATTGGCCGCGTCGAGCGCGTCCCTGCCGCCCGGGATCAAGGACAGGTTGTCCACCCCGGCTGGGATGATCACTTCCTGCAGTTTCTTCGCCCGTCCGCTGACGTAATCGGAGAGCGTCACTGCGGGTTGGGAGATTCCCAGACAGGTGTGGAGATTGGCGCCACCGAGATCCGCATCCACCAGCACGACCTTGAACCCGCGCTGAGCGAGCGCGATCCCCAGGTTCGCGGTCAACAGGGTTTTGCCGATGCCGCCTTTGCCTCCACCGACGGCGATGATCCGGCGCGCGCGTTTTTTGCGAAGGCCGGGCGGGGCCGCAGGCGCGGCGATCGCCACACCCCCCTCATTCGTCGAGGAGTTCCACATTCCAGTAGGAAGCATCGGCCAGGCTCAAGAAGGGGAGCCACTCGCGATAGGTGATCCGCTTCGCCGGGCTTCGAAAGAAAGGAGTCCAGCGAGGCCGAAGCGGCTTCTTGAGTAACTTCATCTCCGCTTGGCTCGGGGTGCAGCCGCCCTTCTTCAAATTGCAGGGCAAGCACGAGCACACCACGTTTTCCCAGCTGGTCTTCCCGCCCTGAGAACGAGGCAGCACGTGATCCAGATTCAGCTCGGAGCGGGCCAGCTGGCGACCACAATACTGGCAGGTGTCATTGTCGCGAGCGTAGATGTTCAACCGCGAGAAGCGAACCTTGCCTCGCGGCAGGTGCTCATAAGCCAATAGCACCAGTACCCTGGGGATTCGGATTCGAAAGCTCACGGTTCCGATCGAATCGTGGTTGTGGGCGGACAGTTGGGCCCAGTCGGCAAACTCATAGAGGCGATACTGGTTGTCGATTGCCCGAGCCACGCCCTGATACAGCAGAGACAGCGCGCGCTTGACCGAAGTGACGTGAACGGGCTGGTAGAGGCGATTCAGAACCAGAACGTGGCTGTTGAGCATCAATGAATTCCTTACGCTTTCGCGGTGACGATCCTGGCCACCAGCTCCAATTCTCCGTCCTCGAGGCAGCGAACGTCGATCAAGATTCTATCACCCGTAACCCGTGTAATTAGCGGCGGATCGGCGCGTCGAAGTTTCTCTTGAAACTTCAACGGCGAGTGTGGAACGAGCGCACAGGCATAGGAGGTTGGGGTCGCTGAAGGCATCGCTCCCCCTCCGACCTGACCCGAGCTGCGCTCCACGGTGGCCTCCACCCCACCCGCCTGGAGCAGCAGCCGCAATCGTTCTGCTCGCGCGCGCAACTCGGCCGCGCTTTGGCGCAACAGCCGCTGTACCGGAATCTGTTCCAGGCGGCCGTCTCGATAAAGCTCGAGCGTGGCCTCCAGTGCGGCGACCGTCATCTTGTCAACCCGAACCGCGCGGTTGAGCGGATGAGCGGCGATCTTTTTCACCCAAGCGCTTTTGCCGAGAATCACCCCGGCCTGCGGACCACCGAGCAGCTTGTCTCCCGAAAAACTCAGCAGATCCACGCCCGAGGCGACGGCCTGGGAGACAATCGGCTCTCCCTCCAGATCCTCGAATGCCACCAGCGCGCCCGAGCCGAGGTCCTCAAAGACCGGCAAGGATGCTCTTTGGCCCAGCGATGCAAGCTCGGAGGCAGAAACCTCCTCGGTGAAACCGACGATCGCGAAATTGGACTTGTGGACCTTCAAGAGAAGCCGAGTCTGAGGAGAGATGGCCGCTTCATAATCGGAAAGGCGAGTGCGGTTGGTTGTTCCCACTTCCACGATCCGCGCACCAGACTGACGCATCACATCTGGGATCCGGAAACCCCCTCCGATTTCAACCAATTCCCCGCGGGAAACAATCACTTCGCCACCCTCGGCGATCGCGGCCAGGGTCAAGAGAACCGCGGCCGCATTGTTGTTGACGACCACCGCGGCCTCGGCGCCGGTCAGCTCCGCGAGCAGACCGACCAAAGGTGTATATCGGCTGCCGCGCTCCCCCTCTTCCACGTCGTACTCGAGATTGGAATAGCCGCTGGCAATTTCCAGCACCCGGTTCGCAGCCGGTCCGGCGAGCGGAGCGCGACCGAGATTCGTATGCAACACGACTCCGGTGCCGTTGAGGACGCGGCGCAGGCCCGGGGTACTCACTTCCTTGAGAGCTTCGACAACGTCTTCCTCATCGAGGCCGCGCTCCTCCCCTCCGAGCAAACGATGGCGTGCTCTTTCCACCGCGCGGCGCAGGACCGCCACTTTTCGCGGTCGCGGCTGATCCGCCAGCAGATGCTCCAACGAGGGCTGCGTCAAAAGCGAGTCGATCGATGGAAGCGACCGCAAAAGCGCGCCTTTTTTTGCGCCATCACCCAAGGAACCTTCACCGATCGCCGAGTCTAGGCTGCTTCCACTCGGCTGCCTAGCTTCAGGCGAGGAGCTCACGGCGACAACAGGCGCGAAAGCAGTGGCGGTTCGGACCAGGCTTCCCGCCCGTAGAGAAGCCGATAGGTGTTATAGGTCCGTAACACGCGCTTGACGTAGCCGCGCGTTTCGGAAATCGGAATTTCTTCTACCCATTCATCGAGCTCGGCGTCGGGCAGCGCGGCTTTCCAGCGCTTCACCGCCAAGGGACCCGCGTTGTAGGCCGCGAGCGCGTGCGCGACATTGCCTTTGAACTGCCTAAGCAGCGAAGCCAGGTAGTGCGCCCCGAGCTTGATGCTGGGGTCCGGGTGAAGAAGCGATTCCGAGGTGACCCTCGGCATCCTCAGCGATCTGGCCACCACCTGTGCAGTGGGCAGCATCAGCTGGGTCAACCCGAGCGCTCCAGCAGGAGACTGAGCCCTCGGATCGAGCGCGCTTTCCTCCCGCATCAAGGCCTGAAGAAGGTCGGGATCCATTTTCTCCTCGCCGCAGTGCCTCTCGGTGAAGCCTCGAAACGGCAACGGATAAGCTCGTTCCCAGAGGCTCAGATTCTGGGCAGTGATTTGGCCCGACAGCTCGGCGCGCAAAGACGTCCTGGCCACCGAATGTGCCGCACGGACATCGCCGGCCAGGGTGAGCAGATGCACCAACAGCTGCAGCGCTTGCGGCGACTGCCCAGAACGATTGACCGCCAGCAGCTCGGGAATTGCCAGGTCTGGGGAGCCGAGTCGCAACAACTCGACGCCGCTCTGAAAATGTGAGTCCTGCGCCATCGGTCCCGGATAGAAGGGCCAAGGATCTGCCGCGCGGGCGGGCGCTGCGAGACGGGGCGTGAGCTGCGAATAGGCATGGACGTCCAACTTTTCCAGCCGAAGCCGGGCCATCAATCCGTAATAGCCAGTGGGGTGGTTTTCGCTCAGAGTCGATAACAGCTTCACCGCTTGCGCGGGCTGGCCGAGCGACTCGAGCGCCCGCGCGCGCCAGTACTTCGCCCGCTGGACCTCATAGGCATCGGAATTCGCGAATCGAACCTCCAACTCGTTGAGCAGCCGCAGCTGCAAATCCGTCCGCTTCTGCTCACGGTGAATCCAAGCGCTGCGAAATAGCGCTTCGGCGAAGAAGTCGCCCGCGGGGTATTTTTCCGCAAGCTCCTCCAGTCGCTTCAAAGCGACCTCGGACTCGCCCGCCTTGAGATGCAAATCGGCCGCGTAGAAGAGAGCGTCGTCCGCAAACGCGTGATCAGGAAAGTCGCGCGCCATGCTTTCATAGCTTTCGGCCGCACGTTCCGGATCGATCAGCGACAGCGAGGAGCCGAGGACGAAGCGCGCGCGGGCGAGCAGCTCGGGTTCGTTGCAGTGCTCGGCTACCGGGAGCAGCGCCGCCACCGCCTTGCCGTGCTTTCGCAGTTTGCGCCAGGCCTTGCCATAAGCGAGATAAGCGCGACACCCGAGCGGGTCCGGAGGCGAAAGCTTGTGCAGCAACGGTTGCAAAAGATCAATTCCCTGGTGATTGCGGTGAGAATCGATCAGTCGCTCCGCTCGTGTGACACTCGCCTCGAGGGGAAGCTTGCTCCCCAATCGTTTGCCAGCCCCCGACGATAAGGGCGAGAGCGGATGGCTTGACCACAGCCGAATCAATGTTTCGCGCTCTCGCGCCCAGTCCTTCGCCTCGCGCAGCAGATCGGCGGCGGCACGCAACGCCTCCGCCGCCACATCGCGGTGCGGGAGGCTCCCGGCCTTCGCGGCCAGCTCGGTGGCGACCTCGGTGGCGGTCTGCAACCGCCCGCCGCGGTGAAGAACTCGCACCAAGCCCAACCTTGCATCCGGGTAAAGCCTCGAGTCCGGCTCGACCTTTGCGTAGAAGTCAGCGGCAGGCTCCCATTGCCGCAATTGCTCATAAGCGGTCGCCGCGTGCAGCAAACATCGATCTCGCAGCACCAAGTAGTCCTGCGAGAGCGCGGCCATTTCCTGGGCTGCGGTTGAAAACGCCTCCGCGCGTAGCGCGCTCAGCGCGCGCAGATATCGCACCGGAAGGGCTTGGCCTTCTCTGAGCAGGAGCGCTCGAGCCGCCGCAAAGTGTCCCTTGTCGAATTCGAGCTTGGCTTCGCGCGCCCTTCCGGCCGAGAAATAGGGATCCAGATCGGAGGCGCTGAATGGCCGGCCCCGCGACGGCTCAGGAAGTACTGGAATCAGTGGAAACGCCGGATTTTTGATCGCGGTGATTCCCGGCATGTCCGAGAGTGGGGCCGATTCCGGAGGAGGATGCTCGGGTGGCACCTTCTCGATGCTCGGCGCAGGTGTGGCGCGCGGTGGGGCCGGTGGCGCGGCGGGCGGATCCGAGCTCGGGGGCTCCGCGGGAGCCGCACTCAGGAGAATGAGGGCGATCAGGACGGGCGCGGTAACGGGGCGCATACTAGATGGGTTAGATTACAAGACGGCACTGAATGGACATCCGCACCCAAAGCGCGCTTTTGGCGGCGATCGTGGGCCTCGCACTTGGATTTTCCATGCTGCTGCGGGGCGGCCGCGCCCGAGTGCTGACCCTCTACTCCTTCTTTGCGTTGAATGTTGGTGGCTATTACTTCGCGCAGTTCCTTTTTAACCTATTTTGGTCCTCGACCCGATTTCCTTGGGTGGCCCGCGTCGCGCTAGGTGCGACGGTCGTTCTGGCAGCCATGGTCCCCTCCACCGCCCTTGCCTTTTTCCTGGAATTTCTGGGAGTTCGACCGCGCATCTACCGGTACGCCCGCCCTGTCGCCCTGCTGTCGATCATCCTCGGGCTGGCGGTCGGGTTAACGCCGCTCGCTCATCAGCTCTGGGCCCGGGTCGTGGTCTCGGCTTGGGTCTTCGCGGCGCTCTCGGCCTCGGTTTCCCTGTTGATGTATCGGATCCGCCAAAGCGACTCTCGAATCGAGCGGGGCCGGCTCACGTATCTGACGATTGGTGCGGGAGCATCGATCCTCTTTGCTGGGCTCGACTTCCTCTCCGGGCGGGTCATCCCGTTTCCGACGCTGGGGCCGATCGTAACCACTCTCTACCTGTTCTTTCTCGCCCAGACGCTTCTTCGGCTCCGCTTGATGGATTTGCACGAGCTGCTGGGGAAGTTCGCCGCCCAAACGGTGCTGGCGGCGATGCTCGCGGCGGTGTTCGCCACCCTTACCGCCTGGGTGCAAGGAAATGCATCGCTCTTCCTCTTCAACACCGGCGTGGGCGCGTTCGTGATGATCATTCTGCTCGAGCCGCTGCGCGCAAAAGTCGAAGAGCGGGTGGTGGCAATCTTCTTCCGCGAACGTTTTGAGCTGATTCGCAGCCTGACCAACCTGCGCACCCGGATGGCAAACGTAATCGACGTCGGCGAGCTTGCGAACCTGGTCCTGGACGCGATCGATGAGACCCGTCGGGTGACGCACGTCTCGATTTACCTGCTCGCGGAGGATCGCCCCGGCTACCGGCTCCTCGATCATCGCGGCCCGCAGCCGGTTCCTTTCTTGGATGCTGCCGCGGCTCGCGGTTTGCTTCACGCCGCTTCCACCGGCCAAAAGGCCCTTCTCCTGGAAAACCTCGAGCGCCGGATCATCGAGATGCGCAACCAGGTGCCCGAAGGTCGCCGCAGCCGGGAAGAGCTCAAGCGGGTCCATGACACGCGAAGTGCGCTGACGCAGATGAAGGCCGGAATCAGCGTTCCGCTTTTGGGAAACGACCGCGTGATCGGCTTCTTGAATCTGTGGGATGAGCGCGTCCCCGAGGCGTACGCCTCGGACGAGATCGCCCTGATCCTCGACATCGCCGAGCGACTGTCCACCGCGATAGAAAATTCCAAGCTATACGAGAGGATGCGCGAGCGCGACCGGCTCGCCGCGCTCGGCGAAATGGCGGCTGGCCTGGCGCACGAAATTCGCAATCCGCTCGGCGCGATCAAGGGAGCGGCTCAGTGCCTGGATCCCCAACGGATGCCGGGCGAGGAAGGCGAATTCCTCGAAGTGATCGTCGAGGAGGTCAACCGCCTCAACGGGGTGGTGACCGCTTTCTTGGATTACGCGCGGCCGCTCAAACAGAGCTTCGGCCCCACGGACATCAACGAAGTCGTTACCCGGACGCTCAAGCTGATCCAGAACGAGATTCCGGAGAATGTCGAGCTGCAGCTCGAGTTGAGCGAATCGCTGAATAAGGTGGAGGCGGACGCTGAGCAGCTCAAACAGGTGCTGATCAACCTGGTCCAGAATGCGATCCACGCGATCGGGCGCAGCCTCGGAAAGATTATCATCCGCACCCTCCGGCCAGAGCGCTTCAGCGACTTTCGCGGAGCGGACACGGTCGAGCTCCAAGTCACCGACACGGGGCCGGGCATCCCGGTCGATCAACAGCTTCACATCTTTGTTCCGTTCTTCACGACCAAGCAGAAGGGGACGGGACTCGGCCTGGCCATCTGCCAGCGCATCGTGAAGAACCACGGCGGGACGATCACCGTCCAAAGCCGTGTGGGCGAGGGAGCGACTTTCCTGATCCGACTGCCTGCCTTGCCTTCGGAAACACCCAGCGAGACGCCCGTTCCCGAGGCCGCTCCTCGACCTCCGCGACGCCAAGTGCCGGAGCCCCGAGCATCGTCCGAGACTCCGGCCCCGGCGGCGCCCGCGTCGAGTCCCCGGCACAAGCTGAAGAAGAAGCGACGGATGGCTGCGCGCTAGACCCAGACCCCCTCCAACCTCCCCCGGCAACCCTACAACCAGCCGCATTTTTCCACGCCCTGTAACAGGCTAAGTGGCTGAATTTACATGGCTTATGGGGTCGGAACGCAACTTTGTCGTTATCGGTTGAAGATTCACTAGACTCCACATACGAGCTTTACCATCCATGCTCCCTGCTCCCGCCATGTTGTTTCGAGAAAAGCCCACCGGGGATCTCCGTGAACACGGTCTCGGAAGTCTGCCGCCGGACAGCCAGAACCTCCTGCAGGCGCGAATCAAGGATCTCAAGCTCCATCTGAGTGGGACCCCGCTGGAAAAGCACATCCATCAGCTCTACGCGGAGCTGGACAGCAAGGGACTCTCGCTCAGGCCTCAATGCTACTTGTCCGACCAATGGGGGTGCCCTTCAGGGGTACCGGTGATCGGCATTCCGTTCTACCTGGCGGACCCGCAACTGCACACGATCGAGGCTGAGTTGGGCGCGGGCGCGGAGAGCGAACGGGAGATCATGATGTACCTGCGCCACGAGGCGGGGCACTGCTTCAACTATGCCTACAAGCTGTACGAAACCGAGGAATGGCGCAAAATCTTCGGCGACTACACCAAGCCGTACCGGGACGACTACAAGCCGCAGCCCTTTTCCCGCAAGTATGTGGTGCACATTTCCGGCTGGTACGCCCAAAAGCATCCGGATGAGGACTTCGCCGAAACCTTCGCCGTCTGGCTGACCCCCGATTCGGATTGGTCCAAGCGGTACGCCGGATGGGGGGCTTCGAAAAAACTCCATTACGTGGAGGGGACGGCGCTGAAGATTGGCCGCACCATTCCCCTCACCCCGATTGAGTGGAGAGACGTGGACGTCGACCAGATGGAAGAAACCGTTCTGGACCACTACCGGCAGCGGAACCTGGAGGAGAAGGTAGACGTTCAACTTCGGGAGCAACTGGACCAGGACCTCTGCAATCTGTTCGAAGCTCCTGGAGCCGCCCCAGCGAAGGCGGAGACTCTGATCCGAGCGGAGCGGCAGTCGGTGATTCAGGCAGTGACGCAGTATTCGGGCGTAAGTCGGGCGGTGGTGCGCTCGGTGGTGGACCACCTGACGGAGCGCGCTTCGGTGCTCGGCCTCACCGTGCACCTCCACCGCACTGCGGAATATCTCACCCGTTTGACGTCGCTGGTGACGACGCTAGCGATGAACTATCTCTACACCGATCGCTTCTTCGAAGTGGAATAACCGAACTATTCGCTTCTGAAGACCCGGCGCGAGGTGACGCGCCGACCTAGCTGGTTTACTTTGTTGCTATGGCGCATCCACCGTTGAAGATCGCCGTCCTTCATTATCAGCCCAGCAATGAGCCGGTCGACCCAGTGGTCTCCCACATCATCGACTCGTTGAAGGCGCTGGGTCATGAGGCCGTGTCGATCAGCGTTCATGACCGGGTGTTCGACATCCTGACGGCAATCGAACAGGCCAAGTCGGATCTCGTGTTCAACGTCTGCGAGACGTTCGCCGACGACTACCGGATGGAGGTAAACGTCGCGGCGCTGATGGAAATGGCTCGGGTGAAGTACACCGGGTCCGGTACCGCAGGCCTTCTTTTGGCGCAGGACAAGATCATTACCAAACAGCTCCTTCAGTACCACGAGGTGAAGACTCCCAATTTCGCTACCTTCGATGGCGAAACGTTCGAGGCGCATGGGCGGCTCCACTTTCCTTTGATCGTGAAGCCCGCCAAGTCGGATGCGTCTCTGGGCATCGGCCGGCACTCCCTGGTGGGAGGCTGGGACGACTTGACCAAGCGGGTGAGGGAGATCCGCAAGGAGTTTCAGGATGAGGCGCTCGCCGAGGAGTTCATCGAGGGGCGCGAGGTGTACGTCGGTGTGCTGGGCGACGCGACCAAGCCGGACATTCTGCCGATCGTCGAGCTGGACTTCGGGAACTGGGACAAGAACCAGCCGCAAATCTCTGACCGCGAGGTGAAGTTTGGTCCGGAAACGGAGGGTTCTCCCCGCCTGGTGATGGCCAAGGACATCGGAGGCGACCTCCGGTCCCGAATCGAGCGCGCCGCGCTGCTCGCATTTCGCGCGCTCAAGTTGCGTGACTACGCTCGTGTAGACTTCCGGATTTCGGAGCAAACCGGCGAGGCTTACGTATTGGAGGTCAACCCGAACCCTTACCTGGAAAAGCAAAGCGAGCTGGCGATGGCAGCCGCCGATCGCGGGATGAGCTACACCCAGTTGATCGAGCGGATCGTCGAATCGGCAGCCACCCGATACAAGCTCGCACGCAAGGCCACCCCGGAACCTGGCAAGGTTCCGGAGCCCGTTCCTGTTCCAACCACCTGAGCCGATCTGAACATCGCAGGTAGGTGGCTGGGGCCGGCCGTGGTAACTGCAGCTGGTGGCCTCGCTTCTGATCCCTCACCGCCGCTGGTACTTCTCCCACTCCGGCACGCTGCGCAGCATTTACGTGCTGCGCTACTTCCTGTTCGCTGGTGGGGCCGGCGTAGCCGGGGCGCTGCTTCAGCTCCGGGCGACGAAGGTTGAGCGACCGGTGCTCGGACTGCTGGGCGGCCTGGCAGTGGGGTTGGTTCTCTTTTTAGGCCAGATTCGAAACGCCTTCGCACCGCGCTTGGCGCTGTCTCGGGGTGCCCTCTACCTGCTGAAGTATCGTCGCTCATCGAGGTTGCCGTGGGAACATGTGCGCGAAGTGGTCCGGGAAGGCAATCGGGTTGTCCTGCGCCTTTCGGTGCCGACCTCCTGGAATGGAAGGGATCCCGGCAGCGAGATTCAATTGGTCCCGAGGCAGCTTGGCACCGGGGCGGCGGAGCTGTTCGAAAGCCTTCAGGGGTTTGCGCTGGAGCCCTCTTCTCGGCAGATGCTTCCTACCGATGAGGATCTGCGGTCCCGGATTGCGAAGAAGTAGCTCGCGCCCGCTGTGCTAAGCGATCTCGAATTGCCTTCTCGATCGCTTGAACCACTTCGGAGATCGGCATTTGAGTCGAGTCCATCCGAATCGCATCGGGCGCAGCCCTCAGGGGTGCCACCGCGCGGGTCGAATCATCACGATCGCGCTTGGTTTGATCGGAGAGCACGTCGCCAAGGCTGGTATCAACGCCCTTTTGAAACAGCTCTTCGTAACGCCGTCGCGCACGTGCGTCGGGGCTTGCCTCGAGAAAGAACTTGAGGTCCGCATCTGGGAACACCACCGTACCGATGTCGCGGCCTTCGAGGATCGCCCCGCGCTCCGACTCAAGGGCCAGCCTTCGCTGAAGCGCGAGAAGTCCCTTTCGCACGGCCGGACGGCTGGAAACCTTGGACGCCGCCATCGACACTTCCGGCGTCCGGATTGCCGCAGATACGTCCTCCGAGCCCAGCATCACCCGGATCTCCTCCCCGGCAAACTCGAAAGAGATGGTCAGACGATTCAACAAGTCTCCGAGCTTGGCGTCGTCGTCGAGGGCGATGCCCGCGCGCAGTGCGAGCAGCGCCACGCAGCGGTAGATGGCTCCAGTGTCCACCAACGAGAACTGAAGGCGTCGCGCAAGAATCTTCGAAACGGTCGACTTTCCAGCCCCTGCCGGTCCGTCGATCGCAACGATGAACGGTCGCTGGCGCATCAGAGTACTTGCTTGAGCGCGGCAACCAGCCGCTCGTTCTGGGAGCCCAGTCCGACCGAGATCCTCAGTGCGTTCGGGAAACCGTAGCTGGGGAGCGGCCGGGTAATGATCCCCTTGCGCAGAAGCTGCTCGTAAATTGGCTTAGCGGACCGGCCGAATTCCGCAAAGACGAAGTTGGCATGGCTTTTGGGCACTTGCACTCCGAGTGCCGGAAGCTCTTGCTCGAGGTACTGCAAACCACGAATCGCTGTTTCCCGCGCGGTCCGCACATGCTCCAGATCGTCGAGCGCCGCGATTCCTCCCGCCTGAGCCAAGGACGAAAGGTTGAAGGGCATCCGGGTGCGATGCAGGTATCCGGTCAGTTGGGATTGCATGATCCCATAGCCCAGTCGCACTCCGGCCAGCCCATAGATCTTGCTGAAAGTCCGCAGCACCACCAGGTTCGGCATCTTGCGAAAGTAATCCATCCCGTTGGGATACTCCGGCCAGTCGACGTATTCGAAGTAGGCTTCGTCCAAGACCACCAAGCACTGGGGCGGAACCTTCGAGAGAAACCGTTCCAGCTCGGCGCGCCCGAAAGCGGTGCCGGTGGGGTTGTCGGGGTTGGCGAGAAAGACAACCCGGGTCCCCGCGGTGAAGTGCGCGGCCATTGCTTCGAGATCATAGCGGTAGTCCGCCATCGGCACTTCGGTGAAGCGCCGCCCGTGGGACTGCAACGCCAGCTTGTACATCAGGAAGGAGCCTTTGCAGAGCAGCCCCTCGTCGTCGGGAGTGGTGAATGTCTTGACGATCAGCTCGATGATCTCGTTCGACCCGTTGCCGACGAAGACCTCGCTCGGAGCAACTCCCAGAAACGACGCGAGCCGGTGAATGAGGTGGTAGCTGGATCCGTCCGGATAAAGGTGCAGCTGGCGCGCCGCCGCTTCGATTGCCTTCACCGCGAGTGGCGAGGGGCCCAGCGGGTTCTCATTGGAAGCGAGCTTGATCACTCCCTTGAGTCCATACTCGCGCTCGGCTTCCTCAATCGGTTTGCCAGGCGGATAGGGCTTCAGGGTTTCGATATAGGGGGCTACCAAAGGTCGCATCGCGGGCTCAATCATTTGCCCGAAAAGACACCCATTGCGCGAAATTTGCGATATCGATCTTCGATTAGCATCGCACCGCTCATTCCGCGGAGCCCGGCCAGGTGTTTGCGCAAGGCGGATGCGACCTCATCCGCCGCCGCTTGGGGCTCGCGGTGGGCGCCCCCTAAGGGCTCAGGGATGATCTCGTCGATCACCTTGAACGCAAGGAGATCCTTGGCAGTCAGCTTGAGGGACTCCGCGGCTTTCTCGGCCTTGGACGGGTCGCGATACAGGATTGAAGAGCATGCCTCGGGGCTAATCACCGAATAAATGCTGTACTCCATCATCAGAACGCGGTTGCCCACTCCGATCGCCAGCGCTCCACCCGAGCCGCCCTCCCCAATCACGATCGATATGATCGGCGTGGAGAGGCCGGCCATCAACTCCAGATTGGCAGCAATCGCCTCGGCCTGTCCGCGCTCCTCCGCTCCAATTCCCGGGTAAGCGCCCGGAGTGTCCACGAACGTCACGACCGGGCGCGCGAGCCGTTCCGCGAGCCGCATCAGCCGGTGCGCCTTGCGGTATCCCTCGGGTCGAGGCATCCCGAAGTTGCGCATCATGTTCTCCTTGGTGTTGCGCCCCTTCTGGTGACCGATCAGCATCACCGGTTGTCCATCGAACCTTCCGAACCCGCCGACGATCGACGGGTCTTCGGCAAAGTACCGGTCCCCGGCCAGCTCGAAAAAGTCTGTGACCAGCATCCGCACGTAGTCCAGGAAGTACGGACGCGCCGGATGGCGGGATAGCTGGACCACCTGCCACCGAGACAAATCGCTGAAAATCTCCGACTGGAGCTTCTTCGACTTTCTCTCCAGCTTTGCGATTTCATTGGCGAAATCGGATTTCCCGCGCGAAGAAAGCGCCTTGAGCTCCGATATCTTCTTCTCGAGATCGAGGATCGGCCGCTCGAAATCAAGCGCGTAACTGATGCCGTTCGCCATCTGCGGCGACCCCTAGCATCCGCCTGGGGTACGTTTCAACGGCCTACGGAGCGCCCGCGCGATCAAGCCGCTTTGATCTTCGCAGGTGCGCTGAGCGCGTACCAGGAGGTGCGGAATGCCTTCAGCTCCCGCAGTCCAGCCGGATGGCGCCCGAGCGCCGGGGCGACGGTGAGCGGTACCCCGAGCTTCTTTTCGAAGATCTTCGCGGCGGCCAGCTCGTTCCGGCGGCGGTTCTCGCATTTGGCGCAAGTGGATTTCGGAAGCACCCGATTGACCAGCACGCGCTCGACCGCGAGCTTTCGCGACTGAAGATATTGGACCAACCGCTCGGTTTTGGGAATCGCCAGCTCCTCGCCGCGGCTGACCACGATGAAGCGCACCTCGTTGGCCGACAGCAGCGCTTCCTCGAATCGCTTCACCTTCTTGATCAACAGCGATACCTGGTCGGCGAGATCTCCCATCCCTTTGGATCGATACTTCACCAGGACGCCGAGCAGAGCGGAAAGCCAGGGACGGACTGCGTCGGGCAATTGGACCAGGCGGACGACTTCTCCGGCCGGGCTCGGGTCAACCACGATTCGCTTGAACCGCTCTTGGATCAACGCATCGCTGAGCGCCGAAAGCGCGGCGAGGTCCTCGATATCCACGGGCGCAGCATCGAACAGGTTCTTGAGCACCTCGCGATCATAGGCGACCTCGCCCTTGTTGCCCGCGCTCTCGAACACCGCGTCCGTCGTCTCCTTGACGCGCTTGCGCAGGCTGTTGAACCACGCCCGGGAGTCGAGCTCCCGCGCGTAAAGCCCCTTCGTCCCTTTGACCTGACTCTCGGTATCGGTCAGGCGGCTGAGCAGAATTTCCGAAAGCGAGTGCGCCGGATCGGTGGAAATCAGCAGCACCGGCCCCTCCTTCTCGGTGAGCGTCACCGCCGCTGCCGCAGCACAGGAGCTCTTTCCCACGCCCCCTTGCCCGACGAAGAAGATGAGGCGCGTGGGATGAAGCGGTGGTGCTGCAATCGGAGGCATCGAGGGAGCGCGAACCAGCGCGGGCGGCCCCTCTGCCGGAGAAAACTCCAGCGGCTTGGACTCGCGACCGGCGAACCACTCCGTCGCGAGCGCCTTGAGCCCTTCGACGCCTCGGGGCGGTAGCTCCCGGCGGGCGATGAAGTGAACCGGCACATTCTTGTCCATCTGCTGAAGCTTGCGAACGTGCGGCGCCTGTAGCCCGCGCCGCCCCTGGCAAGCCGGACACCCCACCCCGTCCTCTACCTGGTTCACCAGCACCTCGGTGACGGGCATTTCGCGCTCCCGCAGCTCCGAAAAAAGCCATCGGGTTTGACCTTCGGGCGCCGGCTCTGCAAGGGCCACCAGGTGAACAGCAGTGGTGGATGGATTTTTGAGGAGCGCCGCCAAACGATCGATCCTTGCCGTGAGCTCATCGAGAAATCCGTCGGTAAGCGGTGGCTTTTTCGCCTTGCCCGTGGCTTTCTCAGCGGTCCGTGCCACGGTGAGAAATTTCTTTAGACTCTGGGGACGCTCGAGCAGATGCAGGGTTTGGTTGCTGGGCGCAAGATCCACCACGATTCGCTGGAAGGAGCCGCTTTCCAAGTAGCCCATCAGCTCGAAAAGTCCCACCAGCTCTTCGGTGCCCGCGGGAAGATGCGACAACAATGTTCGGAGGTCCTCCTCCGTCAAAAGCTTGCCGCGCCCGACCACCTGATCCAGCGCGGGACGAAATTCCTTGAAGGACTCTAGAGCGGTCCGTGGATCGAACTCGGCTGCGAAAACGCCTCCCTCTCCCTTTGCCGCCAAAAGCTTGGTCGGCCTGCCGCTCAAATTCTTCTTCAGCAGGTCAGAGAGTGCCCGGACGTCATCGGAAGAGATGAGAAGGATTTTTTCTTCAGGAGCTTTCTCCGAGAGGCCGAGTGCGAAAGCGGCGGCAAGCGTCGTTTTCCCGACGCCTCCCTTTCCCGCAAAAAAATGCAAAGTTTGACCGGTCATTGCTCTAACCTTCTGTAACAATCGCCATTGGTTGTCTGGCGATATCCTACCTAGGCAGCTTCCGAGGGTCCAAAGGCCCGGACGAGGTAGGTTGTTTCGTGTGCGATGGGTGAAATGGAGGAAGCGTTGCTACAAGGAGCGCGTTTAAGAATGCCCCTCCGGAGGGTGAAAAGTCAAGGTTTCGCGGGGGCTTCGCCCGGGAGGACGAGTTAACGAGCCCCCGCAACACCCTGCGCGCCACCTTCTGTCCCAGTCTGTACCGGCCCCTGTGCCGCCTGGGCCTCCGCTGCATACCGGTTTAACTTGTTGTAGAGCGTTTTTTCGCTAACCCCGAGTACTTCGGCGGTTCGGGCCTTGTTCCCGTTGTTTCGCTGAAGACTCCCCAGGATGTATTCCTTTTCGACCAGGTCCAACGGCAAGCCATAGGGAAGTCGGAAGGACTGTCTTTCCGGGGTCTTACCCACAAGGTCCGGTGGGAGATGCTCGGCCTGAATCAATTCCCCGTCGCAAAGGATCACCGCCCGTTCGATGGCGTTGCGAAGCTCCCGAATGTTGCCCGGCCACTCATAGTTTTTCAAAACATCCAGAATATCCGGGTGGATACCGGCAACGCGCTTACCGGAATCGGAGTTGAACTTTTCAATGAAGAGCTGGACCAAAATCGGAATGTCATCGCGGCGTTCCCGCAAAGGGGGAAGCGCAATCTGAAAGACGTTCAGTCGGAAGTAGAGATCCTCCCGGAAACGGCCGTTTTTGATCTCCGCCTTGAGGTCCCGATTGGTCGCCGACAAGAGTCGGACATCGACCTCGATCTCCACTTTCCCGCCGACGCGTCGAAGCCTGGATTCCTCCAGCACCCGCAGTAACTTGGCTTGCAGCTCGACCGGGATCTCGCCAACCTCGTCGAGAAACAAGGTGCCGCCGTGGGCCAGCTCGAAGACCCCGGGCCGGCGTTGACTCGCTCCGGTAAACGCGCCGCGCTCATGACCGAGAAACTCCGATTCGATCAAGGTGGGCGGAATCGACGCGCAGTTCACTGCAATGAACGGTTTGTCCTTGCGAGGAGAGAGGTTGTGGATCGCCCGAGCCACCATCTCCTTGCCAGTACCGGACTCACCCGAAATGGTGACCGGGGCTCTGGCCGGGGCCACCCTTTCAATCAGCTCGAATACCCGGCGCATTCCAATCGATTGGCCGATGAAGTCAGAGGGTCCAAGCTGCTTGAGCCTTCGGCGCAGGCCCTGGACCTCGCGCATCGTCTCCTTCTTCTCTAAGGCGCGGTCGATGCACAGCTTGAGCCGCGCCGGATCGAGGGGCTTTTCAATGAAGTCGTAGGCGCCCTCTCGAATTGCTTCGACCGCGGCGTCGATCGTCCCGCGACCGGTGAGAAACACCACTGGACAATCGGGCATGTCTTCCTTCAGCGCGCGCAACAGCCAAAGGCCATCGGTCTGGGGCATCGCCAGGTCGGACAACACCACGTCCGGTCGAAACTCCACTGCCTTCTTCAGCGCATCATTCCCATCGACCGCGGTCTCCACGCGGTGTCCCCACTGGCTGAGCATCTCGGACAATGCATCGCCGGTGGCGCGTTCGTCGTCCACGGCCAGAATTCTCGCGCTGCTCAAGTCCTACCTCCTTGGCCTCAGCTTGGCTGAATGCCCGGAAACGACACTACCCATGCGTCCTCGCGGCGGATCAGCTTGGCGCCGCTTTGAAGGCAGAGGGCCTCCAACGCCGAGCTGTGATAGTCCGCTTCCAATTGCCTGACTCCTGAATTTGAGATTACAACAGCGACCTTTCCGTTCTCCGCCCCAACGCTTACCTCCACCCGCGAACCGCTCGGTGCCCGATCAAGCGAGTTGAGGAGCAACGCCAGCACCAAGGATGAAGCTGCCGAACGCTCGGCGGTTTGCACGGCCAATCCCGCTTCGATCCGTGCCGCAACCTCGACGTTCTTGCGCCGGCGCTCGTAATCCAACAGCTCGAGCGCCAACTCGACGGCGCTGGAGAGGGGAAAGGCGCCATCCCCCCGTTTCTTCGGCAGCATGAACGAGGCAAACTTCTTCAACAGCTCGTCTACCCGCGCTAGCTGAGAGCGCATCGCCTGCAGATTGGAATCGACATTCGCCGAAGCGCCCGACTTTCGGAGTTTCTCGCTGACGATTTCGAGGTGAATGGCAATCGCATTGAGCGGGTTGCGCGTTTCGTGCATCATCGAGTCCACCAGCCGCATCTGACTCAGCTCCGCAGGCATTCCCACACCGGTTTCTGAGGGCTGGGGCTGGGTCTCCGATGTCGACCGTGAACCGAACAAAATCCCTCCGTGCTATCCCCTCTGAAGATCGCGGGCAGCGGCAGCCTGATCAGTCAAAGCGTTAGGGAAGACGCCCGGTAAGTCAACCCGGGCTTCCCGCCTAACCGCTCGCAGTGCTCTGAACCTTGCAATTACTTCAGCCAACCGGCGTCGAGTGTTGCAATGCCAACGGGAAACTTTTACCCGGTCGCTTTGCTGACCCCCTGGGGAGCGACCACCCCGCCATCTTCCGAGAGTTGAACCAGCTCGATGCCGAGCTTTGCCGAAAACTCGAAAATCCGCGGGTCGCGGTAGAACTCACCAAACACGATCCGCACGCATCCGGAGTTGGCGATCAACTTGAAGCACGACCAACAAGGACTCGCGCTGGTGTACATCGTCGCCCCTTCGATCCGGACCCCGTTTTTTGCTGCCTGGATGATCGCGTTGGCCTCGGCATGAACGGTGGCCACGCAGTGCCCGTTTTCCATCATGTGACCGACGTCATCACAGTGGGGCAGTCCGCGAATCGATCCGTTGTACCCGGTGGAGAGGATGGTCCGGTCGCGGACCAACACCGCTCCAACGTGTTTGCGTTCGCAGGTGGCCCGGGTGGCGACCTGCTGCGCGATCTGCATGAAGTATTGATCCCAGGAGCTTCTCTGCCCCATCGTTAACTCCTCCGTGCGGTCCTCAGGACGGATCCGCATCAATCAGGCGGCGTACCGCTTTCGCATCAAAAACAGAATTGCGTCCTTGGCGCAATTCTCGCAATAAGCGTAACGAGACGCCATCGTCTTGAGCGTCGCCTCGACCTGGCTGGCTTCCTTGGCGCTCAGCGACGGCCGATCCTCGGAAAGATACTTGAGCACGTTCTCTTTGTTCTTTCGCAGGATTCGCTTTCGCTCCTCGAAGAAGTGCGCCCGCAAGTGCCGAAACAGGTCGGGGAAAATCCTGGCGTAGTCCATTTCCGCGTCGGGATGATCGAGCTTGTGCGCTCCGATTTGGGAAATCAGTCCTCGCCGAAAATCGCCCTGGTCTTCACCCTTGGGCATCACGATTGCCTCCATTTCGGCCATTCGATTTTCGTCCGGGCGCTCCATCTCACCGGTGATCCGGTTGCGCATCTTCTCGCCCTTGAGCCAATGCGAGACGTGCTGGACGTATCGCTCGAACAGCTCGCGATGCTGGGCTTCCGAGACCAGCCCCATCGAATCCCGGACCTCTTCATCCACCCGGTCCAGGTACTCGTGCTCAGTCATCCGCACGAATTCCGCGTGATCGTGGTACGCGTCCACCACCTCCTGCTGCAGGAATTCGTAAACGCTCTTGTCCTTGCAGAGCGCCTCCAGCTCCTCGAAGACCGCCAGTGCGTGCAGGCATTTGTAATTCGGGTTCTGAGCGGCGTTGAGCAGCGCCGTTTTGATCTCCCGCGCCGAGGCGCCGCTGCGGCCTTCGTAGTTGGGGTATGCGTCCGACTCTTCGTAGAGGGCGGTGAGGATCTTTCGTAGCTCCTTTGCCTGCGCCAGATTCAAGCGATCGGGGGCGGTCCGCCCCTGATAGAGGTGCATCTTTTCGATCGGCTGCAGGTGATCGAGCAGCTGCCGAAGGTCCGAAGGGTATCGGTCTGGAATCGGCTTCTTCAGCCGGGTCAGCACCGCCCAGATCGCGGCCACTTCGGTCGCATGCGGCGCGACGTGCTTGCCCACCGTGGTTCGGGTGATCTGCGCATCGTAGATTTCGCGCTCCGCCTTGTATCGGCGAAGGTAAGGCACCCGGATCAGCTCCAGCCGAGCGCGAAACGAAGTGAAGTCCGGCAGCTCCTTGAACGCCGCCAAGTGCTTCTCGTTTGAAGAGGCGATCAGCACTTCGTCGAGCTGAAGCACGAAAGGCTCGAGGGGAACCTCTCCAGTCTCGCTCGCGCCGAGCAGATACTTGAACGCCTCCAGCGGGCGCTTGAGCAGATCCGAGTATTCAATCAATCCACGATTCGCTGAAACCAAGGCTCCGTAAGGCTCGTAGAGCACCACATTCTGAAGCGCGGCCGGAAGGTTCATCTGCGAGCGATCGGCCGTCATCTGATGGAATCCGGCATCGACGCTCATCTGCGGCTCGACGCTCACGGTGCCCACCTGGTAGCGCCGGGAGATGTAAAAGCGTTCCACCTGAATGTGGCGCAGAACCTGAAGGTAGTCGCCCGAGTAGGCCGCCAACAGGGTGTTGTAGATCCGCCGGCATTTGTGACAGAGCTCCCCCTGAAGCAGATATTCCGAGAGGACAAAGTCTTCCTGGCTCCCTTCGCCGGTGCGCACGCCCTGCTCGATTACTTTTCGCCGCTCCTCGCGCGGAATCAGAAAGAGCGGGTGGTCGCGCAGCTCACATGGCAATCGAACGTCGATGTTTTCGGCATCGAGGTGGGCATAGGTGGCCAACTCGCCGTGGCTGGTGAGCCGTTCCGCAAATCCGATCGAGCCTTTCACCAGCTTCTGAGAGGGGAAGATCCAGTTCAACCGGTAGACGGCGCCCACCGGTTGACGCGAGTAGATCTCCATTCCACGTTTGAGCGCGTGAATGATCGTGGACTTGGCCGATCCATTGGGACCATGGAGGAGAATCAGTCGGTTGATCCGGCCGGCGCGGGTGAAGTTGCCAATCGCTCGATAAATCGCGTTCTGAACCTCTTCCTGACCGGCCACCCGGCAATTTCCGTCATCCGCCAGATCAAAGATTTTGAATCGGCGGATCTTCCCGGTGGGGTGATCCACCATTTCCGTCCCGAAGTGATCGATCACGTCCAGTAGGTACTGCGCCGCATTTCGACTCTGATGCCTTGGATCCTGGACGAACAGGTTCACGTACTCCTCAAACGAGAGGATCGTCCTGTTTTTCACGAAGTCGCTCGAGACTTCCGATCCCACCTGCTGCAGGAATTTTCTAGCTTCCAAGTCAAAGTCCTCCGCGAAAGGCCTACCCGGGGGTCGGCTTCCGCGCGCGCTACGTGTTTGGAGTATTATCGCTCAAAAGATGGCCGAACCGATCATTGGCATCGACCTGGGAACCACCAATTCCTCTGCCGCGATCGTCGAGAGTGACAATCAGGTCAGGCTGATTCCATACCACGGAGGCGACTACACTATTCCGTCGGTCTTCGCGATCGACGACAAGGGAAACGAATTGGTCGGCCGCGAGGCCAAACGCCAGTGGCAACTGAACCCCAAGAATACGGTGTACGGCTTCAAGCGGCTCATGGGCCATTCGTTCGACAATACCCTGGTGGAGACGATGCAGCGAACGGTCGGTTACCGGCTCGAACGCGGCCCCCAAAACCAGGTGTTGGTTCAGCTCGGAGCGAATAAGCTTTCATTGCCGGAGATCAGCGCGAGGATCCTTCGGAGGATCCGCGGGATCGCCTCCGACTACTTGAAGAAGCCGGTGAACAAGGCGGTGGTGACGGTTCCCGCCTACTTCACCGACCGGCAGCGGCAGGCGGTGAAAGAGGCGGGTAAGCTGATCGACCTCGATGTCGTTCGGATCATCAACGAGCCGACCGCCGCGGCGATCGCTTATGGAGCCGCAAGGCAGCTGAAGAAGGCGGTGATCGTTTACGATCTCGGGGGCGGTACCTTCGATGTCTCGATCATCCAGATCCGGGATCGGGTGTTCGAAGTGAAGGCCACCGGGGGGGATATCTTCCTCGGAGGAATCGATTTCGACAACGCGATGACTCGGTACGTGCTGGACAGCTTTAGCGCCCAGCACGGAATCGACCTTTCGGCGGACCCGGTCGCGATGCAACGGATCCGCGACCTGGCCGAGCGCACCAAGTGCGACCTTTCCACCCGTGAGACCGCCTCCTTCAACATCCCGTTCATCACCATGACCCCCGAAGGGCGGCCGCTCAACATCGAGCTCACCTTCACCCGAAAGCTACTCGAAGAGCTCACCGTCAAGCTGGTGGATCGAACGCTCGAGCGGGTGGCTCTGGTGCTCTCGGATTCCAAGCTTTCGCCCGCGCAAATTGACGAGGTGATGCTGGTGGGCGGACAGACCCGGATGCCGATCATCCAGGAGCGGCTCACCCAATTCTTCGGCAAGCTGCCGAGCAAGGGCGTGCATCCCGATGAAGCGGTGGCGGTCGGAGCCGCGCTCTACGCCCACTCCCTCGAAGACAACAGCAACCTGCGACTTCAGCTCTTGGACGTGATTCCGATGGCGATCGGGCTGGAGAGGGCGGGCGGGGCCTTCCATGTGGTTTTTGAACGCAACGCCCCGATTCCCAATGCCAAGCAACTGATCGCCACCACCAGCTTTGACCAACAGACGGAGCTGGCGATGCGGATTTTTCAGGGAGATCGGCGGGCGGCCGCCCAGAACGAGCTCCTGGGCGAATTCGTCTTCTCGGGGATTCGCCCGGACATCCCCGGCAAGGTCCAGGTGGAGGTCACCTTCGACGTGAACGTCGAAGGACTGTTGACGATGCGAGCCAAGGACTACGAGAGCGGCCGAGAGATGAAGACCACCCTCAGGGTGAGTCCAGACTAGGCGGACTTCTTCTCCTTCTCGAGCACCAGCTGGGGAGCCTCGTGCTTGGTCACCACGCTTTCGGTGATTTTGCACTCCTTGATCCCCTCGCGGTAGGGCACGTCGTACATGATGTCGAGCATCGCGTCTTCGAGGATCGCCCGGAGCCCGCGAGCGCCGGAGTTGCGGCGCATCGCTTCGCGCGCAATCGCGCGCAGCGAGTCCTTGGTGAAAGACAGCTTCACCTTCTCCATCTCGAACATCTTCTGGTACTGCTTGATCAGCGCGTTCTTCGGCTGGGTGAGGATGGTGACCAGATCCTCCTCGCGAAGATCGTTGAGGGTCGCCACCACCGGGAGTCGCCCGACGAATTCGGGGATCATCCCGAACTTCATCAAATCTTCCGGCTCGGCGAGCTTGAGCAGTTCTCCTACCGAACGATCGTCCCGGTGGGACAGCTTGGCGCCGAACCCCAGGCCCTTCTCCCCTACCCGCCGCTTGATCAACTGATCGATGCCGTGAAAGGCGCCGCCGCAAATGAAGAGGATGTTGGTGGTGTCGACCTGGATGTATTCCTGCTGATTGTACTTCTTGCCGCCCCGAGGGGTGACGTTGGCGCGGGTACCTTCAATGATCTTGAGCAGCGCCTGTTGCACCCCCTCGCCGCCCACATCGCGAGTCACCGAGGGCGTCTCTCCTTTGCGAGCGATCTTGTCGATTTCGTCCAGGTAGACAATTCCGCGCGCCGCCTTTTCGACGTCGTAATCGGCGTTGTGGAGCAGATTCTGGATGATGTTCTCGACATCCTCTCCGACATATCCGGCTTCAGTAAGGCTGGTGGCATCCGCGATCGTGAAGGGGACGTTGAGAAAGCGCGCCAAGGACTGGGCGAGCAAGGTTTTTCCGGATCCGGTGGGACCGATCAAGAGGATGTTGCTCTTCGACAGCTCGACATCGTCTTGGGTGTGGGGCTTGACCCCTGGTCGAGGACGAGACACCGGCTTTCGCTGGTAGATCCGTTTGTAGTGGTTGTAGACGGCGACCGCCAAAACCTTCTTCGCGTGGTCCTGGCCAATCACGTAGTCGTCGAGGAACGCCTTGATCTCAGCGGGAGTGGGCAGCGAGATCTGCGGCTTGCCTTCCTCGCGATCATTCTCCTCGGCGATGATGTCGTTGCAGAGCTTGATGCACTCATCACAGATGTAGACGGTCGGTCCGGCGATCAGCTTTCGCACTTCGCGCTGCGATTTTCCACAGAAGGAGCAGGACAGATTGATGTGATGTTCCTTCGACTTCACTGCGCTGCCTCCCAGGTGCTGTCCGGGCCCATGTCTTCGAGTCTAGTACATTCTTCGTCGCTCAAAAATTTGCAAACGCTGCCACTCCAAATCCGCCAAAAATATAGGCTTCAGCCATCCGCACATCAACCTAACGCTTCTCGGCCGATCTTGCCCATTCCTCCACGTCTTCCGCAAGGGCAGATGCCCGCTCAACGATTGCGCGCGGAGCTTGTCGGCACGCCGCGAGGCCGTCGGCCAACTTGCGGCTCGCGTAGGCAAGGCGCTGCGGCTGGGGACGCCGCTCGTTAGAAGAAGGAAACCCCGGAAAACGTTCCGAGAACTCGCGCTTGAGCTCGGAGATCGGTTTTTCGGAGCTCCAGATCGAGTCTCGGATCGCCTTGTACTCCTGAGGCGATAGCTTGCCCTGCTCCTCCGCTTCCGCCAAAACCTCCACCACTTCGAAGCGCGGCGCACGACGGCTCATCTCTTGCGAGAGCGCGGCCTTGGGCTCGTGGCGAGACAGAAATGAATAGCTGCGCGTCAACTTGAGCGCAGTCAGCCGCCGAATGTGCAGCTCTTTGCGACAATAATCCTCGAAAGTCGGATATCCCCACTCTTCGTAGCTCGCCTCGTCGCGCGCCCGCACCAGCAGTGCACCAAACTCGAACCAGATCGATTTGAAGCGCTGGGCCGTGAGCAGCAGATTGTGCCGCAAGCTGCCCGCTGGAATTTGATCGCTCCGCGGTTGCCCTGCCGCTTCCAGCCTGCTCATCGCGTCCGTCTTGCCTGCATCGGCGCTTTTCTTCAAGCGCAGAAAGTTGCGGCGGACGGAGCGCTAGCTCCCTCGGCCCACGCGAAATGACAGCCCCACCGTGGCCCGCTCTCCCTCGTAGGCCCTGAAAGGCCATTTTTGAAGCTCCTTCAACAGACAGTCTCCGAGCGCGGTGTCCTTGAACAGCGAATGGTCCACCCACACCTTGCTGACGCGGCCGTCGTTTCCAATCACGAATTCGATTGGAATTTTAGTTGCCAAGCCGGGGTGCTTGCCCGCTTCGTCGGCGACGCATGGGTAGAGCATCTTTTGCCGCGAAGCGACGACGGCGTTGATTGCGGTGCGATCGAACGCCCCGGTTCGCAGTCCATCCGCGTCCGCTTCGCCTGCGCCTGGCTCGGCTCGCGACTGACCGCGCTTTGACCTGTCCTGCAGCCGCGCAAGCGCCCGCCGACGGTTGGGGTCGCCGCTCGAAAGCGGGTAATCGAGCAAGTCTTCGGCCGCCAATCGCGCCTTGGCAAGGCCAATCGTGGGTGGCTCGACCGAAATTTCATCGAGCCGCTCAACCTTGAAAGGCGAGTACACCGCCAAGTACCTCGCTCCCGTTGCAGCGCCGACTGCGGCAATCGCCGCGGCGGTTGCGACGATCGCGACGCGGAGATTCCGTTTTCGCGCGCGCTTGGCCCGATCGGCCTGGACAATCGCGTCGACTCGAAGCTTGGCTTGTGCTTTTGCAAGGTCGACCTTGAAAACATCGAGCTGCGCCAAGGGACGATAGTGGGTTTGCCCGATCGGAGCGATTTCGGTGTTTCCGTCGAGCGTGCCCGAGTACAGCTTCTCGATGATCTGCTCAGTGAGCAGCGGGCCGAGAACGAGGCCACCCTGCCGGAACAGCCACTGTCCCTGCCTTGCCCTGTTCTTCCCAGCCGTCGCAGGGTTCTGGCCCGCAGTCATGAGCGTCGGGATATTCTACTGGCGGTCGAGTCCTCCGCAACGGAGGGTCTGGTGAGCTGCGCTTGAAATCGCCGCCGATCGCTCTGTGGATCTGGTACCGCGGGGATGTGTTCTGGGGGTTCCAGGGTCAGGGCACGCTGCACACCGTGCAAGGAGCGCTTCGGCAAGCACTTTTGAGGATTGGGGTCATTTCTGCTCCAGTCGGCGCGGGTAGGACAGACAAAGGCGTTCACGCGCGGATGCAGGTGGTTCGGATTCGCGAAGCTTCCCTGTCCCCCGTTGATCTGGTTGCGAGACTCACATCCCACCTGCCGTCCGGCCTGGGTGTTTGCGCCGCGCGGGCGGCGTCGCGCTCCTTCCATCCCCAATGGAGCAGCGCCGGCAAGGAATACCGATATCGCTTGTGCCTGGGACAATCGTGCCCCGGCTGGGAGCGATTTAGTTGGAACCCGCAAGAGCATCCCCGCCTTTTGGATCGGACGGTGCGGCCGGAAAAACTGTCGGAGCTTCTTACCCTCGCCGCTGGAACCCGGGACTTCATCGCATTCCACGAAAAGTCGAGCCCGCAGCGACCGCGCACGCTTCGGGACGCGAAGCTGGTCGAGTGCTCTCCTGGGCGTCTGGAGATCCGCCTCGACGGCGACGCGTTCGGCCGCTATCAAGCGCGCTATCTGGTGGGCTCCGCGATTGCGGCCGCGGCCGGGGCAGTTCCGGTCGAGCAATACCTCGCCGGCCTCGAGCAAGGCGTCGCTTTCCCTGGGCTGAAAGCGCCGGCGCACGGCTTGATCCTATGGGAGATTACCTATCCGCCGCAGCTCGATCCGTTCGCCGATCAAGAGCGTCGGGGTGCGCCCAATCTTCCCGCCGAGCCGCCGTTTCAGAGCTGGTGAAAAGTCACTCGAGCAGGTAGCGCGCGTACTTGGCCAACAGATCGGAGATCGCCTCTCGCAGGTATTCGCTTTGGCGAACCCGAGTGCCGCGAGAGAGCGACTTGAGTTGTGCGAGCCTTTCGCGATCCAACCGAAACACCACCGAGCTCAATCGAGATTGCGGCATCCGCTTTCCCTTACGTTGACCCACATGGTCCCACGGCGAGCCGGGACGGCAAGAAAAATCACTCGAGCAAGTACGAACGAAATTGAATTCCGGCGAAAGCTTCCGCCCCGAAGACCAGACCGTTGCCACCTCCCGCGTGCGCCGCGACCGCAGCGAAGAGCCCGAGCGTGGGCAGCACTTCGAACTGCACCCCGAATCCGAGTCGAGGACCGAGCGCGAAAGTGGGCGCGAGATCGGCCCGCGCATCCAAGTCAATGAAGGTTTTGATCTGCTCCTGCCCAAAGTAGCTGCGGTAGCCGCCCGAGACGGCCCAGGCCGATCCGCCGCCGACGATGCGAAATCCTTGCGCCAAAAGCTTCAGCTCATTGCCCTCGGTCCCGATCGCGTAGGTGCCGCCCACCATTCCGGCAACCAGACTCGATTGTTCGATCAGATGCCCGCTGATCACCCGGTCCTTGAAGGCCATCCCGTAACCGACCAAAAGTCCCACCGCGCCCCGATGATCGAAGCGATCGGCGGCGTTCGACAGGTGCGGAGCGCAGAGCGCCACCGCCAGCAGAAGCCGTCGCACTGCAGTGATCCCTGAGCGCTCAATCGCGCGGTGGGGCGCTGGGCTGCGGTGCACGGCCCGCGGCTTCATTCATTCGTCCGGATCGAAAGGGCTCCAAATCCAAGGCAACAAAAGTGAACCCGCGCGCTTTGAGCGCCTGGGCAGTCTGCCGGCGCAGCTCAGGAGATTCGAAGCGCCGGTACTCCTCCTCCCCAACTTCGAGGCGAGCGATGTCTCCATGGTAACGCACCCGGAAGTTGCGAAAGCCCAGTTGGCGCAAGTCGGACTCCGCACCGCCAATCTGCTCCAAGCGATCCTGAGTGACGCCAACCCCGTAGGGAATGCGGGAGGCAAGGCACGCCATCTGCGGCTTGTCCCATGTGGGCAGTCCCAGGTTGAACGACCACGCGCGAATTTCGCTCTTGGTGAATCCCACCTGGGCGAGCGGCGATTTCACCTGGTGCTCCTTGGCGGCCTGGTGCCCCGGCCGATAGTCCTTCAGATCGTCCGCGTTGAAGCCATCGCAGATCACGGAAAGCCCCAGCTGAGACCGCTTCTCCTCGCAGATATCGTAGAGCTCCGTCTTGCAGAAGTAGCAGCGATTGCTTGGGTTTCTCGCGTAGTCCGGATTCGCCAGCTCCTCGGAACGCACGGTCACGTGGCGCGCTCCGATCAGCGACGCAAGAGAGGCGGCTTCTTGTTCCTCTTCGGGAGGCAGTGCTGGCGAGAGAGCGGTCAGCCCGACTGCGTTTTGTCCCAAGACGTCCGAAGCGATCTTCAAGACAAAGCTCGAATCCACTCCCCCGGAGTAGGCGACCAACGCCGAGCCATAGGACTTCATCAGGCTACGTACCGCCTCGAGCTTGGACAGAGAGTGAGCGCTGATTGATTGAATCTGCTCTTGGTTGAGCATTGCCGCGACCTGGCCCGATCCTATCGGGCTCTACGCCGCGCCGCCGCCTTCTTCGCAGCCTTAACCACCCGGCCCGCTCGGGCGATTGGCCTGGCTTTGCGGGTACCCTTGGCAGGCGCCTTTGCGGGGCGAGCCTTGGCTTGAGCGGAGGTTAGCTTTCCGCGCTTGCCGGTAATCACCAGAATGTCCTCTGCCGTGACGTAGCCAAGGTCCAGGAGCGCTTGAAAAATCCTCCGGCCGCCTTCCTCGGTGCTCTCCTGGTCGGAATGAATGCTCACTTCAGGACTGGCGGGCGGCTCGTAAGGCTCGGTGATCCCCACGAAGTTTGGAATCTCACCGGACAGGGCCTTCTTGTACTTCCCGGTGTTGTCGCGCTCGATCAGCTTCTCGGTGGGGCAATCGACATAGACCTCGACATATCTGGCGATCAACCGGCGGTTTTCTTCTCGAGACGCTTTGTAGGGGCTGATGGCGGCGACCAAGACTGCCGCTCCACTGCGGGACAACAGGTTGGCGACGTAGCCAAGCCTCTTAACGATGGCCGTTCGACCCTCCTTGGTGTCCTCGACCTCACCCCACAGCTCTTCACCCACCGTGTTTTCATCCAGGACTTCAACGCCGCGGCCTACCTGACGCAGGCGCGCCGCCAGATAGTTGGCAAGCGCGCTTTTTCCGGTACACGCCATCCCGGTGAACCAAATTGTAAACCCCTGGTTTTGGGCCATTTTCACTTGGACCCCCGTTCGCGACACGGTAACGCTACGACACCCAAGAAAACCGGCGACTTAATAAATGAATTTGCCCCAGTTTACAAATCTTGTGCTGCTCCGGGGCGTGCTTTCGTGTTTCACCAAAACGTCCGGTATACCCCTGTTTTCTGACGGTTATTCCGTCAATTGTACTGGACGTTCGGAAAAATCCGCGCCGTCCCAGCAAAACAGCTTCGCGGCCGTTGCCTTCGCCCGATCGACGGCCACAACGAGGTAGAGCATCCCTGGGTACAGCGGCTCTCCATTCGGCGCGGCCATTGCTCGATCTTCCGTGGAGAAATAGGCCCCCGCATCAGTATGAGAATGGAAGACGCACGCCACGCGCTCCCCCGCTGCTTCCGCCGTTTCCCATACGCGTAGCTGCTCTCGGGAATCAAAAACGTAAGCAGTTCGCGAGGTTCTCGGGTAGCCAGCTGGATCGCGGGCGCGGTATTCGTCATAGGCGTTCCGCATGGGGTGAACCCGCCATCGGCCACTGGCTGCGTTCCTCAAAAGCAGGCCGCAACCCTCGTTGGGATAGGCCGCTTCCAAATGGCGAAGAATGGGACTGAGATCTTCAGGTAGCTGGGGTTCGCTTACCATTTGGGAGTCTGCTCCCGATCAAGGGGGCCGAAATAGCGTTCCCCGCGGTCCGGGAACAGCGTCACGACCACTCCCGGCTTGCCCTGTTGCGCAAGGTGCTGCGCAACTTGAAGAGATCCAACCAAAGCCGCACCCGAAGAGTGACCGACCAATAGGCCCTCCTGCTCCAGCAGGTGACCCGTGGCATCCCAGCCGGACTCGGTTGAGATCGAGAGTTTTTCGTCCAACTCTTCCTCGCGATAAATCGGCGGAACGATTGAGGTCGGCATGTGCTTGAGGCCCTCCAGCCCATGGAGCGCCTCGAGGGGTTCAACTCCAATCACCCGAATTTGACGATTGTATTCCTTCAGCCTTCGGCCCGTACCCATGATTGTTCCGCCGGTCCCAAGCCCGCACACGAAGTGGGTAACCCGGCCCTGGGTTTGTTCCCAGATTTCTCGGCCAGTGCCCAGATAATGCGCCCGGGGGTTGGACTCGTTGGAGTACTGGTCCGCGTAGAAGAATCGTTCCGGTTCGCTCTGAACGAGTCGCCGCACATGCCGGATCGCCCCATCGGAACCCTCCATCGGATCCGAATAGATGAGCTGTGCCCCGTATGCGGACGCCACCCGTTTGCGGGCGAGGCTCACATTACCCGGCACCACCAGCGCGACGGGGATGCCCAGCGCGGCTCCGATCCAGGCATAAGCGACGCCGGTGTTTCCGCTCGTGGCATCGATCAGCGTCTTTCCCCGAACCAGCCGGCCGCTCTGTTGCGCGTCGAGGATTATTTGAAGCGCTGGGCGGTCCTTCACGCTTCCGCCCGGATTGAAGTACTCGAGCTTCGCGTACAGCTCGACGTTTGGATACTCCATTCCGGCGTTCCTCAACCGTAAGAGCGGAGTATTTCCCACCAGATTGGTAATCGAAGGAAGCGATTGGACCGGGTAGTGATTCAAGAACAGACTCGAGGATTCAAACGCAGCGAGGGCAGCGCCTTATCTCCATCGGACCCAGCCGCCCCGCCTCATCCACCCACAGCCCTCCGAGCTTCGAACCTAGCGCCAAGCAAAGCCTCTGATAGACAAGCGCGGAGAGAGCCCCAAGAAGAATGGAGCTCGCGCCGCCGGGCGGTTCTCCGAGTACCGCGGCGCTTTCACGGAAGCAGTCCTCGCACCCCTGCTTCGAGCGGTAAAGGATCGCCCCCTGTTTCTTGCTTCCTCCGATCGCGACCCACGGCCCGGGGCCAGAAAAGGCCGACGGGATCGCGGCAAGACAGCCGGTTCCGCGTGGCCCAACGGCGTCAGGGTTGAGATCGCGCAACGCGTCCTGCATCGCCGCGGCCAGCGGGATTCCGATCTCAGAGGTCGAAAGAAGGAACCCTTCTTCTCCGCGCTGGACCGCACCCTCGGCCGAAATCGCGACCCCCGAGGCCGCAAGATAGGCCGCACCCGCCTGCACGGCGGCTCCGCCAGTCGCGACGCTTACCCCTCCGGCCAGAAAGCGAAGCTGCCCGACGCCCCCGACCTCGGTGACCAGGATCTGTCGCGAATAGCGGTGAATCTGCTGGTCGGTTAGCTGCATCCGCGATCAAGCCCCGCCCGCGATGGCCGGAACGATGCTGATTCGGTCGTTCTCCGAGACAGGGGTATCCAAGTCCTTGAGGAAGCGGATGTCCTCGTCGTTGTAGAAGATGTTGACGTACCGGCGCACGCCTCCCTTCTCATCGAGAATTCTCGTTCCAATACCCGGGTAGCTCTTATCGAGATCGCGGAGAATCTCGCCGACCGTTCGACCGGCGGCGCTGACTTCCGGCTGATCCTTGGTGTAGCTCCGAAGCGGAGTGGGAATTCGAACTTTGGCCATGCTCTAACCTTTCGTTTTCTTTCGCAGCAGCAGCCGCCAGGTCCCGCCTGGGTGCGCTTCCAGCGACAGTACCTCATGCCCTTCTTCTTGGGCGCTTCGGGGAACATTTCGCAGCGGTTCCTCTCCACGCATCAGCACTTCCAGCACATCGCCTGGCCCGATCGATTCAAGGCTCAATTTCGTTCGCACGTAAGTCATCGGGCACACTTCCCGGGTGATATCCACCGAGGCGGCGGGCGCTACGCTGGGCACGTGCGGACCTCCGGCCGAAAACTCTTGGGACGACTACACCCACAACCCGGCGCGCGCCGCACGGTGATCTTCCGCTGGCGAAGGCTTCGGCCGTCGAAAATGAGCATTTCTCCTGGCACCAGCTCTCCTCTTAACACCCGCAGCGCGGTGATCGCCTGAAGCGCGCCAATCGCCCCTGCTACCGAGCCCAATACTCCAGCGCCCGAACAGGTTGGGACCTCATCGGCTGCGGGAGGTTGCTCGAAGAGACAACGAAGGCAGGGTCCGCTGGGAAGGATTGCCATCACCTGGCCTTGCATGCGCAAAACTCCGCCATAAACCACTGGCACGTTCGTCACGCCCACCGCGTCGGAGAGCAAAAACTTCGTCTCAATCTCGTCGGTGCCATCGATCGCGATCTGATGTCCGCGGAGGAGCGCTTCCACATTGGATAGGTCGAGTCGTTGAGCTAGGGCTTGGACCTCGAGCTGAGGAAACGCCGCGCGCAAGCGCTCGGCAGCGACCAGCACCTTCGGTTTTCCGATGTCAGAGGTTCGAAACCACGGCTGTCGATGCAGATTGGTGAGCTCCACCACGTCCGGATCCACGAGAGTGAGTCGCTCGACGCGCGCTTTGGCAAGTGCCAGCGAGGCCGGACAGCCGAGTCCGCCTACCCCGACGATCAGGATGTTCGCGCTCTGAGCAGTCACTGGAAAAACCTCTCGAGGCTGAAGTCGCGTTCCCCCGTGTCGCAGCAAATGGAATAAACGCGATGTCCCGGTCCCAGCTCGTTCGCCACCCGAAGAGCAGCGGCGACATTGGCGCCGGTGGAAATGCCACCCAGAATTCCCTCCTCGCGCGCGAGCCGGCCGCGCATTCTCCAGGCTTCGACGTCGTCGATCGTCACGGTGCGGTCGATGACCGAGCGATCCAGCACGGCGCTCTCACGGCCACTACCGAGGCCCTCGATTCGATGCACCTCGGCAGCGGGTTCGACAGCAATCACCTGGACATCAGGGAAGAATGCCTTGAGCGCACGGCCAATGCCCGAGAGCGTCCCGCCAGTCCCGACCCCTGCCACGAAGGCGTCGATTTGCCCTCCATCGGCACGGATCGTTTCGACCAGCTCCTCGCCGGCCCGACGCTGGGCGGCCACATTGTCCGGGTTCTCATATTGGCTGGGCATGAACGCGCCCTGGGTCTGAGCGAGCATTTCCTTGGCGCGCGAGATGGCTCCCGTCATTTGCAATCGGGCCGGGGTGAGCTCCACCCGCGCCCCGTAGGCAGAAAGCAGGGCCCTCCGCTCAGGGCTGATCGATTCGGGTACCGTGACAATGAGCTTAAGCTTTTTGGCGACGCACATCATCGCCAGCGCGATACCCGCGTTGCCACAGGTCGCTTCGATCACCGTGCTGCCCTTGGGCAGGCGACCTTCGGCTTCTGCGCGCTGCAGGATGGCCATCGCAATTCGGTCCTTCGAGGATCCGGTGGCGCTGAATTGTTCCAACTTGATCCGGATCTGCGCCGTTTTCGAGCTGGTAATTCGTTGGAGCCCCACCACTGGCGTTCCACCAATCAGCTCGGTTACTGACTCGAAGACGGCAAACACTGGGCCTGACAATTAGCGTGCCCCCCGGTAATTCGCGAGTCTGATTGGATGGAAAGTTGCATCCGCCAGCTTTCGTGGATGCGCCGTTTCGAGTTGCGATCTGGGGACCCGAGCACTTGGCCGCAAGGCGCTGCCATCAGCTTGGGACCTGTGGGTTTGCCGCGGCCTGGGTCGGCGATGACGCTCGCGTAAGCGTCTCTGGGATGAGCACCGACGTCCTGCTGTTGGACTCACCCACTGGCGGAGCCGCCCTGAAGCCGCTTCGCCGGCTCGATCGGATCGACGCTCATCTTGACGTCGTGCTGCTGATCCAAAGCTATCAGCCTGTGGCGCTCTTTGAGGCTCTGTCGCTGGGCATTTCGGGTTGCGCATTGGGATCGATCGACCCCGGTGCGCTGACCGCACTCCTCAAGGCCGTCAAATCAGGCGCGCTGGTAGTTGAGCCTTGCCTCGCGATGAGACTATTGCACGCCGCGAGGCAGCGACGCCGGCCTTCAGTTCTCGAGTTGTCTGCGAGAGAGGAGGAGGTGTTGTCGCTTGTTTCGCTCGGGCTCACCAACCGGCAAATCGCCAATCAGCTGCAAATTTCCCGGGCTACCGTTCGCACCCACTTGGAGCACGTCTATCAAAAGCTCGAGGCGTCAAATCGGGTCGAGGCGGTTGCCCGGGCCGTGGGGGGAGGCTTGCTCTAAGCCTTGCTTAGAAGAACGTTGAGCCAATCTGGAGCATCCCGCCATAGCTGCCGCCATTGATCGAGTTTACGCCAGCGATGTTCCTCGAGGCGACAGTCCTGGCGAACCCCTGGTTGAAGAGCACGTTGTAGACGAAGCGCAAATCCGCGGTGAAGTAGCCAAAATGAGTTCTCAACCCGGCGCCCAGGGGAATTCGCCCGCTGGTGTCACTGTGGAAGCCGGCGGCGGCGAGCCCGCTGCGCACGCTGTAGTGATGGATTCCGACTCCACCGAGAATGTACGGCTGAATATCCGTCGGAGTGCCGAGGGTAATCACGCCGTTGACGCCGTTGCGAACGATGTCCGGCCCGCTGCCTCCCGGAAACGCGGACCGATTGCGCACATCATTGCGAGCGCCGGTGTACGTAGCTTCGACGCCGAGGACGGTGAGCGGGCGAATTGCGACCGTGACGTCCCAGTTTGGACCCGGGCTGATTTGCGGAGCCAAGGACCCCGTGTAGCCTTCGACGCCTCCTCCAACGAGCAGAGTCAATCCCTTCGTCTTGTTGGTATTGGTGTCGTACTTGTAGAGGGTGTTGTCGGGATCCGGCGTTGAGTTCGTGTAGGCCGGGCGGTTGGTGACGGGATTGACCGTCTCTGGTGGTGGAGGCGTCGTGTCCGGCACACCGGTTTGTCCGAACGCAATCCCAGTCCACATTCCCGCCGCTGCCAGGGCCGATAGCCATCGCTTCTTCATTCTCGTGCCTCCTGTCTCTGCACGAGAAAGGTGGGATCGACCGCCCTCTAGAGCAAGGGCGAGAGCCGGAGTGGATCAGGTAGAGCGACGGCAGAGAGCCCGAATACTTCGTGGGCGAGAGAACGAAGCGAGAATCAGCCGGCTGCCGAGAGGAACCTAGTACGACACACTGGCGCCGGCATAAATGCCCGAGTAGCTTTCTTCGGCAACACCGCCGTTTTGCCAGCTTGCTCCAGCGCCCCTGAAGGTGTCGGAGTACTTGGCGTACTTGAACTTCGCAACGTAACCAAACGGGCCGAAAACATCCCCCGCCAGGCCGAACTCGAACGCTAGACCACTGCTGCTTACGCTGGTGCCATAGTCTGCTAGCTGGTCCTTCCCCGCCTTGGGACCAAAGAAATAACTTCCGAGTGCCTCAACCCGCAGATACGAGGCAATGGGTATCGACACCTCGAGTCCAGCCACTGGGTAGCTGCGGCTTGAACCCAAAAGAGCTGTCCCCGCACTCGAATCCACGGAAAAGTTGCGGACCGAGTATCCGAAGTGAAGACCGCCGTAGCCCGCCTGCGGTCCGGCGATCACCGCGAGCGGAAAGTAGTAGCGATAGGCAAGCAAGGCGGAAAACGCATTCTCGGTTCCACTCACCGATCGCGTGGTGGTGCCCTGAGTAACGTTGGTGTTCGAAAAGCCACGCGCATAGCTTGCTTCGAGCCCCAGGCCCGCCAGCCAACGATTGAAGTCTGCCAAGGGAAACAGCTCGGCGGACAACGCGACACCGGTGTACGGAGACTGTGCCCTGAAGTCCACGGTGTCCCCCGCTGGCCTCTGGGCCGACGGAAGATTGTCATAGTCCTTACAGCTCGAAACCCCGGGCCGAGAGCAGTAGTTACGCCACATCGGGCTGAGCGTCAGCCGAGCAGTGACCAATTTTGGGGCGATTGGGTTGCGAGGTTGCTGCGGCCGCTCGACTCGCTGCACTTCTCCAGCTTCCGCGGCAACGCTCGACTCGGCTTCTTGTCTCCGCTCCGCCCTCTTTCCCGTGTCCGGGGAGAGATCCAGCTCCGGGAGAGTCTGGCCGACCTCTGGCTTGATTTCGGGCGCTTCGACGCTCGCCTCGATCTTGGGAGAAGACTTGGGAGAAGGCGGCGGCGACGACGGTGCAGGTGGAGGCGTCGCGAAGCTCGGCGTGGACCCCAAAGCGCCTGCCAGATCGTTGGCCAGGCTCCCAGCGGCCTGGGCAGGAAGCGTCCCACGCACCAGCCGCACGGACTTGGTAAGCACCTCACGTCCTCTCGCGTCCACGACGGTCGCGAGCAGCACTTGCCTCCTCACCTTTCCCTTTACAACGCCCGATAAGCCCATCGCGCTCGACATCTTGGCCACCGCGGCAGGTCTGCCGGCGCGGGCGCCTCGGACGCGTCGGCGATCCGCCTCTCGTTTGTATTTACGGAGCGGGACCAACGACACGCCCTCTGCGCGAATTGCTTTCTCCATCTGCGCATGAACTTTCCCACGGGCGTCCCCTCCAAAATCGAGGACCACGACTCCTTCGGCATGACTTGTTGCTGCTACCAAGGCCACAGCCAAAGACAAAGGCTTGGCCCATCGGGGCGTGCTCACGTCGAGTTTCCTCCAATGTAAACTGCGGCTACAGCCGCGCTCTCGCGGCTACTTCTTCGGCTTGGCGCTCGGCGCGTTTTTCTCGGCCTGCTTTTTCCGCTCGCGGCGCTTCTTCCAGTGCTGTCGAATCTTCATCCGAACGCGACGATGCTTGCTTTTGCTTCGTGCCATCCAAGTCTCCTCGAGGGCATGGCCAATATCCGGGAGCGCCCGACTTCCCCTTCCGCCGCACACTAGCGATCTGCCCACCGAAGTCGAGGACTCAACAATCCCCTACGAGAGCTTAGTCTCGTTGGGGTCGGGCAGACGAGCCGCGGGCCCCTCCTCGGGAGGAGGTTTGGTGGGATAAGGGATCCCTTCGGCGCCACGCACCTCGGTCGGAAGGGCTTCGCCCACCTTCACGCTTCCTTCCTTGTGAATGTCCGCAGGCTTTTCTTTCGCAGCCGGCGCCGCAGGCACCTGAGGACCCTTCTTCACCGAGGCGAAAATCGGCCTGCAAGCGTCGACGAAGCGGCGGACCTCGTCGAGCGGGAGCGCCGGAACATAGTTGTCGTTGATCCCCTTCATCGGCCTGGCCATGCACATCGAGTTCAAGATCGCCTCTTCGGTCGCCTCCATCACCGCCTCGTAAAGCGGGTCGAGCCGCTGATCGAGAAGGATCTTCATCTTGTAGACCATCTTCTGGGTGCGGCGCGGAATTCGGTTTGCGGTGGAAAAACCCACCACGATTTCTCCCGAACCATGTGCCGCATACGAGCCAACCCGACCGATTCCCAGCGCGACGCGCTTGCACAGTCGATCGATCTGATGAGAGAGCAGCGGCGCGTTGGTCGCCACCACCGCGATGATCGATCCGGCCATCTCGGCCCGCTTCGGCAGATTGCGAAATTTTTCCGCCAGGACCTCGCCCACCGGCAGACCGCCGACTCTCAGGTTATGCATCTTGCCGAAGTTGGACATCACCAACACTCCCAGCGTGAAGCCGCCAAACACCTCGGGCAGCTTTCGCGAGGAGGTACCGATCCCGCTCTTGAAGTCGCAGGTGATCATTCCGGTGCCACCGCCCACGCCCCCCTCCTCCACCTGGCCCCCGCTGGCATTTCGGATCGCCTCGACCACGTGCTCTTCCTTGACGTGCCGACCGGCAATGTCGTTGAGCCAACTGTCATCGCACTCGCCGACGATCGGGATGATCACGTCATGCTCGTCACCAATTCCTGGGTAGCGCTCGATCATGTAGCGGGCGACTCCGTCCGAGACGGCGCCGACCGAAATGGTGTTGGTAAGAAGGATCGGCGTCTCGATCAGGCCCCACTCCATCACCTGGGTGAGGCCGGAAACCTCGCCCGCCCCATTCAAGACGAATCCGCCGCCGGTCATCCGCTCCGAGAAGATGTTACCGGTGTCCGGCATGATTGCGGTCACGCCGGTACGGACCGGGCCCTGTCCCGGTCGAAGAGGCCCTGAGCCACGAATAATCGTGGAGTGGCCGACCAGGACGCCCTCGACGTCGGTGATCGCATTGTACTTGCCGGGCTTGAACCGACCCAGCGGCAAGCCCAGCTCCCGCGCCCGAACCCGCGGCTCGTTGTCGTCGAACCAATCGGACATCGGTCGCGAACTTACCCGTCGAGCTCCCCGTGGGAAAGCTTGCCGCCGCTCAAGCCTTGGCTTCGGCCCTCTGGTCGATGGTTGTGGTCAACCGTTCCTCGACCGGCTTGACCGAGCTGCCGTTTCCTCCCTTGCGCTGCTCCCGCTCCTTGTACCGGCGGATTGCCCCGCTGAGAATTTCACCGATCAAGGTCCGGTAATCGATGCTTTCGGCCTGGGCGATCAACACCAAGTCGCTCCATCCCGGCGTTAGGCCCGGAAGCGGGTTGCATTCGAGAAAGTAGAAGCGCCCGCGCTCGTCCATCCGGAAGTCCATCCGCGCCACGTCCCGGCACCCCAGCGCCATGTATGCGGCGCGGCTGGCGGCCTTGAGCCGCTCGAGTTGTCCCGCGTCGAGCTTCGCCGGAACGTCGTAACGAATCCGGTCGTTCCAGTCGAGCTTGTGCTGAAAGCTGTAGACCGGGTTTTTCTCCGACTTGTCGAGAAAAACGATCTCCATTGGCATCAGCACTTTTGGCCGCTTTTCGCCCAACAGGCCAACCGTGAACTCGCGTCCCGAGATGTACTCCTCCACCAGGGCCGGTTGCTGGTACTTATCAACGATCTCCCTCACCACCTCGCGAAGCTCTGGCTCGTTGCCGCAAACGCTCTTGGAGACCACGCCCTTCGAAGAGCCCTCCGCGACCGGCTTCACCATCAAAGGAAAGCGAGTGAAATCCTTGAGCAACCGTTCCTTCCCGGTCGTCATCAACTGAAAATTCGGGGTGTGAATCCCATGCTGGCGGACGATTTTCTTGGCGAGACCCTTGTCCAGCGCAATCGCCAGCGTCGCTGGATCCGAGCCGGTGTACGGAATGTCGAGAAGCTCGAGCAATGCTGGAACCTGGCTCTCGCGATTGCGCCCCTTGAGCCCTTCCGCGATGTTGAACACCACGTCCAACGGGGTCGACTGCAGCACCGATGGGAGCTCCGGGGTGGCTTCCAGATCCACCACTTCGTGGCCCCACGAGGCGATCGCTTCCCGAACCGCCTGCAAAGTGCTGGGCGAGTCGTACTCCGCTTCCGAGTCGTCGACCGCGTCGGCAGTAGGGATGATCCGCTTGACGTTGTAGGCGAATCCAACCCTCAGCGGTCCGGATTTGCGGGTTGGCTTGCCTTGCCGCCGTGAGCTGTCGCGGATCTTGTAGCGGCGCGCGGCACTCGCGATCACCGAGTTGATCACCGCATCGAAGTGCAGGCCCTCCAATGCCGCGGCGGCATAGATCCCAGCCCCCGGCTCGAGCGAGGGCAGCTCGTTGATTTCGAGGAAGTAAGCCATGCCCTTCTCGTCCAGCCGAAAGTCAATCCGCCCCAGGTCTTTGCAGTCCAGCGCCCGGAAGATCTCCTGCGCCGTCTTGCGCAGCGCGGCGCTGGCTTCGTGCGAAATCGCAGCGGGCGCCCGAACCGACACCGCCGTCTCGTGCTTGGTCTTGAGATCGTAGTCGTAGATTGGATAGCGGCGACCGGAACCGAGCAAGGGATCGATCACGTACTCCACCGGCGCCAAAACCCCCCCGAAGTCGTTCTCGAGGGATTCCAGGAAGGGCACGGTCAGATCGCGGCCGGCGATGTACTCCTCGACGAGAATGCCTGCCGGATAATTTTCGAGCGCCTGAGTCACCCGAACTTTTGCCTCGTCTTCCGTTTCAGCGATCGATTCTTGAGTGATTCCCTTCGAGGATCCTTCGAAGTTGGGTTTGACGATCACCGGAAGCCGAAGCAGTCCCGGGCGAAACTCCGAGGCGTGCTCGATGAACTGCCAGTTCGGCGTTCGGACATTGTGCTCCTTGAGCAGAAGCTTGGTCACCTGTTTGTCCAAGGTGACGGCCAAGGCGTACGCGTCGGATCCGGTGTACGGAAATCCAAGTTCCTCGAAGAGCGCTGGATAGAAAGCCTCGCGGAAGCGGCCGCGGCGACCCTCGGCGGTGTTGAAGATCAAGTCCGGGCTGTAGGCCTCGAGCCTGGAAACGATCCGGGACGCCGGTCCGGAGACCTCAAATCGCTCGAGGCGGTGGCCCAGCCGCTCGATTGCTCCAGCCAGAGCGTTGACGGTGTCTTCGGTGTCGAATTCCGCCTCCTCTTCAGAGTCGGACAGGCGCAGGTTAAAGGTGAGGGCGATGCGCAACGCGATTCCTCCGATTGGAAGGCTGCCCGGAAATGGACATCGTGCTTCCCGGCTCCCGTGCCGGGTCGCCGGCATCCGCCACCTCTGGCGCGCCAGCGACCACCTTACCGTCAATCACCTGGGTCTGGGCCCAAATGTCACCAAGCCGAATGCCCAGCGGATCCCGGAACACCTTCCAAGCTTCAATCCCGGCGATCACCACCGCACCGCTCCAGAACGCCACCCAGCCCAACGGGCGAGGCATCATTCCCAACAAGACGATCAGCCCAAACGGCGCGTTGCGCAGCACGCTCTCGCGAAACCTTGCAGCCGTCCGGCTCGGCAGATACAGCGCCTTGACCCCGAAAATTTTCTTGCCCAGGCTCTGGCCCTGGGAGAGACCGTCGGCCAACAGGATGTAGAGCACAGCCACCACGAAGCCGGCGCGGCCGGCAAGAAGATAAAAGCCCCAGGCGATCGCCACGTCCACCAGGCGCGCCATGCCTCGCAAAATCAGCGACGCCTTCGGATAAGGAGATTTTTCGTCGGCGGAAACTACTCGCAGCCCGCTGTGGGCGGCCGCCGGTTGGGTCGACATCAGGGGTTTTGGGCTCATTCGTCTTTCCTCGGCGAAGGTGCATCCTCCGCCAGCTGCCTGAGCCGCTGGAGCGCCCGGTCGGCGCCGCTGCTCACCAGTGAAACCGGGGGTTGCGACCGTTGGATGGACCTCGCGCTGGGCTTCTGGGGCTCCACCTCACGCATCCGGGTGAAGAGGAGAAAGGCCATTGCCGGTCGCTTGGAGGCTTCGCGCATCGCGAACTGGATTCCATCGAGATTCCAATCCTGACCCACCCAGTCGTTAATCGTCCGCTCCAGCGTGCCCTCATCCACCGTCGAAAGCTCGACGACCTTGTATTGAATTGGCCGCGGACTGGGAGGCTTCTTTTTCTTCTTCTTGCTTGAAGGCATCGGCTCGCTAGAGAAGACGCGCCGCATCGAGCGCGTGGTAAGTCAAAATCAAATCGGCGCCCGCGCGTTTTATCGAGGTGAGAATTTCAAGCATGATCCGCGAGTAGTCAATCCAGCCGTTCTGGGCCGCAGCTTTCACCAGCGAGTACTCTCCCGATACGTTGTAGGCCGCGACCGGCACGTTGACTTGCTGTTTCACCCGCCAAATCACGTCCAGGTAGGACAGGGCGGGCTTGACCATCACCATGTCCGCCCCCTCTTCGATGTCGGTGAGAACCTCCTTGATCGCCTCCCGCGCGTTCGCCGGGTCCATCTGGTACCCGCGCCGATCGCCGACTTTCGGCGAGCTCTGGGCGGCTTCCCGGAATGGACCGTAGAAGCCCGAAGCGTACTTGGCGGCGTAACTCAGGATTGGAACCGAGTCGAAACGCGCTTCGTCCAGGGCCTTACGGATGATGCCAACCCGTCCGTCCATCATGTCCGAAGGGGCGATGATGTCCGCGCCTGCCTTGGCGCAGGTCACCGCCATCTGGGCCAAAAGCGGCAAGGTGGCGTCGTTTTGCACGTCCTGGCCGGAAAGAACTCCGCAATGGCCGTGGTCGGTGTACTCGCACAGGCAGACGTCAGCGATCACCTGCAACGCGGGAATTGACTGCTTGAGCTCGGAGATGGCGCGCTGAACCACCCCGTCCGACGCATAGGCACCGCTTCCCTTGGCATCCTTGCGATCCGGAATGCCGAACAAAATGACGGCCGGCACTCCCAAGCTGTGCGCCTGGCGCGCCTCCTCCACGGCATTCTCGATCGACAAGTTGTAGATGCCCGGCATCGATGTGACTGGGCGCCGCACGCCGCGGCCCTCGGTGACAAACAAGGGATAAATGAAGTCCGAGGGTGACAACTCGGTCTCCCGGACCATCTGGCGGATTGCCTCGGAGCGCCTGAGCCGTCTGCCTCGCTGGATTGGAAAGCTCATACCTTTAGCCTAATCCTACGCCTGTTTGGCTGGCCAGCAATCCTCAGAAAAGCCGTCGGAGCAGGTAGAGCCCCAACGTGAGCAGCAACGAAATAAGAATCATCGAGGTGATGGGGATGAATATCCAGACGTGTTCCCCCTTGTGCGCATAATCCCCGGGTAGCCTTCCAAACCAGGAGAACGCGCCAAGTCGGACCAACACGCCGAGGATGAGAAGCGCCGCACCTGTGGCGATCAATACCATCGCGACCGAGCGCTGGTTCATGCAAACAGACTAAGGAACGGTGCGCGGCTGGCAAGTCAATTGGATGTGGCGGGGGTGGGGGTAGCCCTCAGCTCCACCAGATCGGCGAAAATCACCTCGCCGGTTCGGCTGCGGATTCGGTTCAGCACCTCCTCCGATGGGCGGGAATCCAGTTGAATCTTGCAGCAGGCAGACGCCGCGCCCTCGAAGACCGTGTTCTCGATTTCCTGAGCGTTGATGCCGGCCTCGCGAATGGCATCGAGCACGTTCGCCAACACGCCCACTTTGTCGTGGTGCCGGACAATCAGCTGGTGGCTAGCCGGGGTTTGGCGAGCGATGTTTACGCAATTGGGGGCCACGCCGCCGCTGAGAAAGCTATCCACGATCCGCACCGTCTCCTGGGCAATCGCATCCTGCGCCTGCTCGGTGGAGGCGCCGATGTGATGTGTCCCATAGACGTTTGGCAACTTGGCGAGCTCGCTCGAAAATGCCGCCTCTCCCGTCTTCGGTTCGCCCTCGAAGACATCGGTGGCCACCCAGATTCTCCCGCTCTTCGCCTCCTTCAACAGAGCCTGCTGGTCCACTACATCGGCCCGCGAGGTATTGACGAACAACCCGCCCGAGGGAAGGGAAGCCAGGACCTGCGCGGAAATCAACCCTTTGGTCTCCTTGCTGGCGGGAACATGAACCGTCAGCAGGTCCGCTCCCCGCGCCACGGCGATTGGACTCTCCGCCCGCTCAAAACCCAACGCTCCGGCCCTTCGACCGGTGAAGGATCTGCTGTGGGCGAGCACCCGCATTCCAAAGGCTCGGCCGCGCAGTCCGACAGCTGTTCCGATGCTGCCCACCCCGATGATGCCCAGGGTGCGGCCGTAAAGCCCCCGGGCGGCCGAAAACCTCTTCTTTTGCCACTTCCCTTCGCGCAAGGCGTTTACCGCATCGGGAATTTTCCGGTCCACTGCGAGGATCAAACCCCAAGTCAGCTCCGCCACCGCGATCGCGTTCTGGCCAGGGCAGTTGGCTACGTAAACGCCATGAGCGCTGGCCGCCTTCACATCGATGGTATTCACCCCTGCTCCCGCCCGAATCACCAGGGAGAGCGCCGAGGCCTGAGCAAAAACCTTCTCGGTCACTTCGGTGCCGCGTACGATAAGGATTGAGGCGTCTCGAGCCGCAACCGGAAGGTCCTCGGCTTTGAGCTGCGGTTGGAAATCGACCGTCAGCCCCAGTCCTCGCAGCGCCTCGAGCTGGGCCTTTGGAAATTCATCCGCTACCAAGACTCGCATTCATTTCTCCTTCGAAGCGCCTCGCGGCGCGGAGTATAAGCGCCTCGTGTCGATCGAGACCTTTGAAAATCTCACGCCGCGGGTTCACCCCGCCGCCTTCATCCACACCGGCGCGTTTCTAATCGGAAGCGTCGAGGTTGGCGAGGAGGCCTCGGTTTGGCCGGCGGCGGTGCTGCGCGGTGATCACGCCGCGATCCGGATTGGCGCGCGAAGCAGCATCCAGGACGGGTGCGTCGCCCACGCCACCCAAAATCACAGCGAAACGGTGATCGGCGCCGAATGCACGGTCGGGCACCGTGTGGTGCTCCATGGTTGTCAGGTGGCGGACCACTGCCTGGTCGGCATGGGTTCGATCCTGCTCGATCTCGCCGAGCTCGGCGAATGGTGCTTCCTCGGCGCGGGCGCGCTGGTGACTCCTGGACAGAAGTTTCCCCCGCGGTCGTTCATTTTGGGCTCACCGGCGCGCCGGGTGCGCGAGGTGACGGCCAAGGAGAGGGACTGGATCGTTCACTCGGCCCAAAGCTATACGGATCTTGCTCGCCAGTACCTGCGCGAGCGCCAATTGTCCACTCCCGTCCCTCCGCGCTGACATTTCACATTGCAATTCCGGGAACGGTGTTATTTCGCTCCTCGGCAAGCAAGCCGGTCGCCAGTTGCCTGTTCAACTGAGAAAGAGGGGCGCATCGTGCGGCAAGCTCATTTTCTCTCAAGCGTGGTGCTCGTTGTTATGACCTTGGTTGCTCCTCGGCTCGCAGGTGCCGCTGGAGCACCACCGGATTCCGTTCTGGGAGTACGCTGTGCCGATATCTATTTGCTCGGAATCGACCGGCAGCAGAACCTCCGGGCAGGATTGATTCGGGAGGGGTGCGCGCTCGACTCCTTCGGCTCAGCGATGGGCGAGCTCCGCGACGCGAACCCAGACGGGTTTAGCGTCGAGGACTACGGCGGCGTTGACATCGATGTGAGTGGGCCCGATCCGAACCCCTTCACCGTGCATTCCACGAGCATGGTCTGGAGTACGCCGGATAATCAGACCATCGTCGTCCACTACAACGACTCCAGCACCGGTCCCCAAAACTACTCAGGCGTTTCGGTTTCGTTCGACGGCGGCCAGACTTTTACCCGCCTTCGTCCCGCGCCGTTTGCAACCGGCCACGGAACGAACTTTGGAAGCCCGATTGTCGTCTACAACAGTAGCTTGAATAAGTGGTTCGCGGGGGATTTGGCGACCGGCTGCGGAGGACAAGGCATCGGCCTGTGGACTTCAGTCGACGCGATGAGCTGGACGGTCGGTGCTTGCGCCCACAGCGGCGGCGCCGATGACCGGGAGTCGATGTGGGTCGACAACAATCCCGACAGCCCGTACTTCGGTCGAATGTACATCTCCTGGAACGACTTTGCTGTCAGCGGCTCACCACTCTCCATTACTCACTCCGACAACGGTGTCAGCTGGAGCACGCCAGTTCGGATATTTGCGCCTTTCTTCATCAGAAACGTTCAGCTCAGCGGAAGTCCAACCGATGGAACCGTTGTGATCGCCGGGATGGACGAGCACGGTGGCAGTCCGACACGAACGAACTGGAGCTACGTGTCTACCGACGGCGGTAGCACCTGGCAGGGTGCTCAGATGGGTCCAGATTTCGTGGCCCCAGGTGCTCCAGGCTGCGGCTACTTCTGGCGCGTAACCCCAATCTGGCTTTACATGGGTTGGGGACAACCCGCGGTGGGGCCCAACGGGGTCATCCACTACGCATACGCAGGTCACGGTGTGAATCCCGGCGATCTCGGGGACATCTTCTACGTGCGTTCGGTCGACAACGGCCAAACCTGGTCAGACCCGATCATCTTGAACACCGATCAGCTGTCGGGAGGGACGACCGAGCAGTGGATGCCATCGGTTTCCGTCACAGCCGGGGGCGATGTTTTCGTGTCTTGGTACGATCGCCGCAACACGACAGATGGCGGCGACTATGAGTTTTGGGGCATCGAGTCTCTGGACAACGGGGAAACGTGGCCGGCGGACATGGCGGTGAGCGACGTAATCAGCCCGCAGCCGACCTACCTGGCCTGCACGGGTGAATACAACTATCACACTGCGTCCGGAGCAACCCACTTCGTTACCTGGATGGACGGGCGCGAGATCGTCAAAGGGCAGTCGCAGCAGAACGTGTTTTTTGACCAGGTACCCAAAACCCCGTAGCGGTGCCTTTTTTCGGGAGCGATCGGCGCGGCGCGCGGATGTGACCAACCGAGCATTTCGCGCATTTCGGGCGCGCAACGCCCTGAAAAATCGGGAATTCCAAAAAGTCACTTGACGCCATTTGCTTCGGCCATACACAGTGCCCCCGCTCGGGGCTTGGGGGCGGGGAGGGGGGCCGCAAATCAATCGCTGGGCAATCGACAATGTTGTTCAACAAGGAGAGACGCAATGATTGCTAAACGAGTGGGAAGGGCAATCGCCGGGCTCGCATTTTTACCGGCGATCGCATTTGCAGTTTCAGACAACGTGCCACTTCAGGCAAACCTGCGCACTTACTCGGCACGTTCAGTCACCTCGAGTGTGGCGCGGTTACCCGCTTCGAGCGTCACATATGCGCTCGATCGGGCAATAACCGATAGCCTGAACGTCGTCTTCGCTTCCTATGACAACGCGGGCGAGCCCGGGCACGTCACGACCAACCAGGACGTGACGGTAAATCAATCCACCGGCAGCATCCTGCTCTGCGGAAAAATCGATGTTCAGGGCACGCCGGCAGGCTACATCGTCCAAACGGATTCGTCGGGTACCCCGATTGCGGCAGTCGCATTCACCTACCAGGGCGGGCATGCCCCGGTGTGCTCTGGGATTGCAACCGACGAGACCACCGGTCGCGTCTACGTGGCGGTCACCGATGTTGATGACGCGACCTCGATGACGCGCGGAATCATCGACGCCTACGACCCGGACGGAGCGGGTAGCTTCAACCAGAATCCGAACGGCGCGGCGCTGCTTGGCGATCCGAACCACCCAGGCAACAACGCTGCTGGAGGGGCCGCCGTTGATCAGGCCACCGAAGAATCGTTCTTCACGTTTACGCTACACACCGCCGATCCGGGTCCGCCCCCAGTGCCCGAAGGAGACTACGTCGGAGTCGCCTCTCTGAATGCGGCGTTTGATACCTTAATCTACAATTTCTTTTTCCCGATTCAGGGTACCGACGGCGGCGGGGGCTTGGCGATTGCGGCGAGAACCGATGGAACCAACGTGGTCGCAATCGGCGGATACCTGATTGAAAACGGCACTCGTCAGGTGATGGGCGCAGTCATCGGCCCCGACGGAATCAATGGCTCCGCGTTCTTCAGCGAGGCTCCCGATCCGACCTGCAGTCCTCAGCCGACCTGCGGTCCGGATCAAATTACCAAGCTGCAGTGGAACGCCGACGTTTTGCCCGGACCGTCGGTCGTGACGAAGATTTTGCTTACCGGCCAGAAGTACACCTCCGTCCAGGGGGGTCCGGTTTCGGAGTACGTCACCAACATTCGCCTTGCGTGCACCTGGACCACCAACCCGGCCGAGTGCGTGGCGCCGGATACACAGTGCTGCAGGGAGAACGCATCACCGTTTGATTGGTTCACCGTCTATACGGGTACGGTGCGCACGCCTGGCGATCATCGAGGCGGCGGCGGCGTTGCTTTCCGGATTCCAGGCGCCACCAGTGGCGACTTCTACATGGGTGGCGCGAGCCGGCCCACCGGCGTCACCAGCGGTCCCTACTACAATTTGGTCTCCCGCCTGAACGACGACGGCAGCCGCGCTGAGATCTTCTTGATCCATAGCAGCGGCTCCGGCGACGACATCAACAACTCGCTCTGCTACAACGCAGTGACCGACAGAATTTCAGCCGTTGGCGATACCATGAATCCCGGCTGGTCCACCGATGGCTCTGTGTTCCAGGGTCCGCAGGACGGGTACGACGTAATCCTCGGCCTGTAACGAGTTGGTTCAGCTGAGCCGGTCGTAGTGGCTGACGGCACCCTTTGCGGTATGAAGCCGGATCGGGTGCCGCCTTTTAAGAACACTCAGGCTTGCTCGCATCGATTCGGGCATTCCTTGCCGGTGCTCGTCGGCCTTCTTGCGGTAAGCGCCGCGTGCCGAACCCCTTGGGACATCGAGCGCGACCGCGCCCGGCGATTGACGCCGCCCAAAATCGACAACCAGGCGGATCCAGCACGCGTTTCGGACATTCCGACACCGGCAGACGGGACGAGAGTGAACGCGACGTACCAAGTTCGGATCTACGTGGACCGGGACTACCGAAGGGAATCGGCCAACTGGCAGAAGGAACTGGAAGACCTGGTCGACCAGGCCTCGTCAATCACCGAAGGGCTCTACGGCGCAAAGCTTCACATTGAGTCGATTCGCCGCTGGGAAACATACAATGCGAAGGACACGTTAACCCCAGCGTTGGATTCGCTGGCGCGAATCGATTCCGGCAAGGACGTCCACTGGGTGGTCGGTTTCATTGGTTCCTCCTCGTTGGTTACTGCTTCTCATGATCAGCTCGGCAGGGCTTACATGTTCGCCCGCCATTTCGTGTTGAGAGGCCTTCGCAACGCCGAAGAGATCACCGCGATTGAGGACTCGTTCAAATACCTCTCCAGCCAAGAGCGCGACCAGTTGATCCGCAGCCGCCGCCGGCACCGCCAGACCGCCGTCTTTTTGCACGAGTGGGCGCATACGCTCGGAGCTCCCCATGCCCGCTCGCCGGAATTCATCAACTACGAACAGTACGACTCGAAGCAGGAGCGGTTCGACGAGCACACGACAAAGCTGATCGCGGTGTCCCTTAGGCATTGGCAGCGCGAGGCCCTTCCCGATGCGGAAGTCCAAAGCTGGGGCGCCGAGCTTCAGGCGCTATTGAGCGTCGCTCCTACCGGCTTGTGGGAAGCGACCAGCACCGAGCAATTGCGCAATTACGTGGATCAGATGGCGACCTCCGCAGTGGCCTCGACGAGCGGGGCTCAGTTGTCGAGACAAGATGCCGGTCAGCTCAATCGTGCCGAGCAAGCGGTGAGGAAGGGACGCTACCGCGATGCTCGCGGAGAGATTGCCCCGCTCGTCGCTCGTTATCCGAATGATGCGCACGTGCAGATCCTGGCGTGTCAGGTGGAAGTAGCAATTGGAGCCCTCACGCCCGAAGCTTCGAAACAATGCGAGAAAGCCGCGAGCCTCGAGTCCGATGACGCCGAGAGCCAAATCAGTCTGGCGGAGGTCCACCTGGTACGCAAAGACATCGCCAACGCAGTGAAGTCGCTGGCCAAGATCCACCAGCAACTCACGGTCGAAGCGAGCACCGAGGCGGCGACTGCGACCAGTAAAGATGCGCCTGCTTCGAAACCGATGGCGGACGCACCAGCCGCGAACGCGGCCACTCCGCCCTGGGCGGCCATTCCGAAGGAAACGCCTCCTTCCAAAACGCAGGCCAACCCCGCGCCGGAGAAGACCCCGCAACGGCCGGCTCGGAAATTATCCACAGAACCCCGGGTCTGGGCGTATCTGGCCGACCTATTTCACAGGGCCGGATGTTTGACTTGGGCCGAAGACGCCGCCAAGCGATCGCTGGACCCCGAAAAAGAGCGGGAGATTCATAGGTCGGTGGTGCGGACTCGCCGCTTGCTAGGGACCGGTCCCGCGGGCGCGGTTCCGCCGGATCGAGAAGGCGAATTTGTGGATGCAATGGAGAAGCTCCAAGAGCAAGTCTTCACCGAGTCGCGAAAAAAACTTCAAGAGAAAATTCAAGCGCTGCGCGATTCCTTTCCTCTCGCCCCGGGCCCTCACATCGCGCAGTGCGAGGTCCACTACCGCTCAGGCATTCTCGTCGATGCCAAAAAGTCCTGCGAGCGGGCGCTCGCGCTCGACGACGAAGCCGTGCAGGCCCATTACGTTCTCGGGCTGGCGTACGAGGCGATCCGCCAGATGAGGCCAGCGATTGCGCATCTCGAGCGCGCAATCGAGCTGGAGCCTGGATTCGAAGGCTGCTGGCGGGCGCTGATGAACGCTTATCGCTCCAGCAACAAGAGTCGCGAGCTCAGCGCACTGAAAGCAAGATATCAGCAGCAGTTCTCAAAGTCCGCCCCGTAATTCGCTGCCGACAGTCGGATACTGAGACGTTTGTTTCGTCTCAACGGTAATCGATTTACTCACTTCGAGTTTCTGAACGTGGGCAACTCAGCGGATTTCGAGAAGTCGTCCCACGATGAGGGGCGGGCACTTGTGATGACAGCGATCTTTTGATCTGTAGGTCCGTGTTCGGGGGTGTTGGCGCGTTTGATACCGAAAATTTCAGCGACCCCTGTGAGCGAAGACCGCCAAGGGGACCACTATCAAAAGGATGTATTAGTTATCAGATCAGCACAGACCCTGAACCCCCGTGTGTTGGTCTTTTCAGGTCCCGCTAGCTGTCGGTTGGTGGTACGTGCCTCAGTGCGGGACAGGTGAAAGCCGCCACCCCGCAGCACGTACTCCCCCTCCTTCAAGGAGGACACCGTAAACTCCGTCACGTTTCCGCACATATCCTCAATCCCAAACGGACTTCGCGAATTTGGATGAGCACCCACCTCGTCAGGCCCCAACGTCGCCACCTTTTTCTTGTATGTTTCATCGAAATTCGCATCACTGGCAGACAGAAAATTGCCATGCGGAAATTCTCGTCCATCTACTCCTCGCGCGGCTCGTTCCCATTCCATTTCGGTGCATAGTCTCGGCCGAATCCGATTCCTGGAATTCTGCAACCAGGACAAGTACCTATGTATTTCGACCGGTGACACTCCGACCATTGGTAATAAGCTCCAGTTTTGGTTTCGGCGCACCGTTCTCTGGGGAATCTGAAACGCGTCACCTGTGCGCATGACGTGTCTGTTGGACGCGAGTTGCAACGTTAGCTCCCAGTCCCGTCCGACAGGTCTAAGCAAGAGTGAATCCTTGACCAGACCACCCACGGCGCTTGCTCGCTGCGAACGTTCAGTCGGACTAAGTGCATCCAAATACTCTAACCAGTCGCCAAATGTGCTCTCGTGCTCGGCTATCAAGTATCCTGCCGTCGTAACCTCATGTAGTGGAACAGCATTGAAGAAATCTTTGCGGATACTGCCGTCCTCAGAACTCCCGAACAAGAACGGACCGGGCGGAACGTAGACGAATCCTTTCGGAATCCTCGCTGCGGTTGGAAGCTCCAACGAGAGATTGCGTACTTCGCCGCGTCGCACGAGCAGGGGGAAACGAACGTTCGTTCGCCCCGGGAAGCTGAGCAGCAGGAGGTAGGAGCCTTGGGGCAACTGGAGATCGCGAATCGGGGTGCTTAGGTTCGGGTGCACCGTTTCCAAAGTGGGGTTTTCCATCTCATGCTCACGGTATCTCTGAATTCGCACTTGAACACCCGTTGGTATTGAAAGGATGTCGAATTTGCCGGGAGCAGTCCACTTGGCCCTGTGCGTTCCGTCATCGAATACAGGTAGTCTCTCGAGGATCTCGTCCCTCTTGTCAGTCTTGTATTGCATCTCTGCCAGTTGAGCGCGTTCGTACAAAACATCCGCAACCAAAGCGCGAAGTGACTGATCATCCCGCTTAAGCGAGAACGCAGCCTCTAATGAGCGGCCAGCATTTGAGTAGAGCGCATCAATGTCACGAGCAAGCAGGCCAGCCTTCTCCCACAGCTCCTCGCCTCGATCGGTTTGCTTGTTGTCAAAGAAGAAGAACGATTCTTTTCTTAGAGCCTCTAGGACTTTGTTCTTCTCTCGCGCTTGGTCGAGTGACCTGGAGCCGTCTATCACAAGCGCTTGCACCTGAGCATCGTGATTTCGCCTGATCCTTGCTTGAGCTGCGAAATAGACTGCTGGAACGGCTAAGAGTAGCGCCATAACACTAACGACAATCGCGCGATGCCGTTTCGTCCACCGACGTAAGAGCGTCAATGCAGAATAGCGATGTGCTGATACGAGCTTACCTGTCTGAAAGCGCTTCAGATCTGCCGCGAGCTCTGATGCCGTTTGGTAACGGTCTCTAGCCTCTCGGGCCATTGCCTTTCTAACGATAGTGGTTAATTCGCTGGGAACGCCCGGCTGGAGGTGTTCCAGTGGTTCGGGCGGCACGGAGATCACTTTTCTCAAGACTTCCGTCGACGTGTTCCCGTGATATGGAGGAACTCCTGCCAGTACGTGATAAAGAATCGCGCCGATTGCGTAAACATCGGCAGGTTCCTCGACCTCTTTCCCCACGGCTTGTTCACTTGGCATGTATGCCGCGGTCCCCATCACAGCACCATCGAGCGTCAAGGATGCTGCCGCGATTTGATATGGCCTTGTGATGTCCGGCGACGCTCGAGTCGCCTCCCGAAGGTCTGCCGCAATGCCCCAGTCCACGACTACGGTCTCGCCGAATTCGCCAACCAGGATATTTGATGGCTTGAGATCCCGATGGATGATTCTTTGAGTGTGCGCGTAAGCCATCGCCTCCGCGACCGCGATAACATTTGGTAACAGTGCGAGCCGTTCATCCAGCGAGGACCGCTCTTTAATGAGATCCGCGAGCGAGCGCCCCGAAACCATCTTCATCACGTAGTACGGTTTCCCATCACTCCAACGGCCGAGATCGTGAACCGGTACAATCGACGGATGCTGCAACTGGGCAGTGATAAAGGCCTCGCGAACGAACCGTGCCTCACCGCCTTTTCCCAGGAGCTCTTTGACCGCAACCGGTCGATCCAAGCGGCGGTCAATCGCTTGCATAACTCTGCCTAGCCCTCCGCGCGCATGCTCCGAAACAACCTTGTACCGCTCTGCATCTTCTGCGCACCACGCTGGCAGATTGACAGCTCTGCTCGGTTTGACGGGGGCAATATGGTCAGTCGATCTCTCTTCGCGGGTGACGTTGAGATCGGAGCTATCGTCAGTAGCGGCAGGCTCTTCTCCGTTACCCGGAGGGTCGCTCACATTGGGTTTCTGGCGTCCCATTTGAGGGATAAATCAGGCTCAGCCGCGTAGGACTGCGGTCATCGCGACGTACTCAGCTCGCGCGCAACCTGTACAGGATAGGAAAAGTGGCGCGCATTTTCGAGTCAGGCACGACCAATCGAAGCGCCGACAATCCAAGCAGATCAGGTTTTCCCGCGCGGGGCGCCAGGCGGTCTCCTCTAAGCGACGGCGGCATACCGACCGACTTGGCGAGATTGGCGATCTTCTGCTCAACCCAGGGTGAGCAGTTGAGCAGAAACAGAGCATGTCACGAAGGCGTTACCGACCGATGGTTCGTCCTTTCAGATACTTAACAGTACGCACCGGTGGGCACGATGGTTGCTAGGTGAGCGCTTGTAGCCAACCCGGGCTCACTCTCTCACCCCTCCGAGAGAAAAGGAGCAGTGCCATGAAGAACAATTCAAAGAAGCTGAATCTTGAGAAGGAAACCTTCAAGACTTTGACACCGGATCAACTCACGAACGTCGCTGGGGGTAACCCACCGCAGACGTTGACGATCACTCAGTGACAAACATTACGGGCTGGCTTTGGGAGAATCGGCACATAGTCTCAGTCCGGTCGCTAAGCTTCTAAACGCCCCCGAAACGGGTTGTCGATTAGTGCTGCGAATCTCGTTGCGGCCATCTGTATACCCTCCACCACGCAGAACGTATTCTCCGCCTTGGAGTGACGACTGAGCAAACTCAGCAACGCTCCCGGACATGTCATCGACACCGTAAGGACTGCGCGACTGTGGATGAGCTCCGATCTCATCAGGACCCGCTGTCGCCGTCGCCGTCGCCAGGTTTCTTCCATAAGTTTCTACGTAATTTGCGTCACTAGGCGAAAGCAGATTGCCGTGCGGGTATTCGCGGCCATCTGCGCCTCGCGCGGCCCTTTCCCACTCGAATTCATTGCAAAGTCGTAGTCGAACCAAGTTGTTCGAATTCCGTAGCCAGGCAAGATACTCCTCGATTTCTGCAATCGAAACTCCCACCATCGGCAACAGACTCCAATTTTGCTCTTGGCGTATGCTTCTCTCAGGAACGTGAAAGGCGTCGCCCAGGCGCATCACATACTCACGAGAGTTCAGGCGCAAGGCTAATTCCCAATCCTTCGCAACCGGCCTGAGCGACAACTCGCCTTTCCTTGGCCCGCTCACCTCGGCTGATCGCCTGAATGCTTCAGCAGCGGTCAGAGCACTAAGATACTGCAACCAATCACCGAAGGTGGTTTCGTGCTCTGCTACGAGATACGCGTCTGTTGTCACCTCGTGTAACGGAACCGTGTAGAGGAAATCTTTGCGGATGCTGCGCTCCTGCGAGCTACCGAACAAGAATGGGCCCGGGGGGATGTAGACAAACCCTTTCGGAACACTTGCAGCGGCTGGAAGGTCCAACGAAATCTTCCGGTCCTCGCCTCGTCGCACCAGTAGGGGGAACCGAACATTCGCCCGCTCCGGCGCACTGAACAATAAGAGATAGGAGCCTTGCGGCAGCTGCAGATGCTGAATCGGCGTGGTTAGATTCGGGCGCACCGTTTCGAGAACCGGATTCTCTTTTTCGCGCTCCTTGTATTGCTGAATCGTGACCTCCGCGCCGGCGGGCAGAGAATCGACATCGAGCGTACCTGGAGCGGTCCACTTCGCCTTACGAGTTCCGTCGTCATAGAGGGCAAGGCGCGCAATGAACTCCTCTCTCGCGTCCGTCTTTCCGTCCCGCTCCGCCAAAAGCGCTCGCTCGTACAAGACATCGGCCAGCAAAGACTTCGCGGTCGATGAATTCTTTCCCAGGGCGACAGCCGCTTCGAGAGCGTGATCGGCTTCTCGATACAATTTGTCGGTTTCGGTCGCGCTCTCCCCTGCCTTACTCCAAATGTCTTCTCCTTGCTCAACGTGTTTGCTGTCGAACAACGAGAACGCTACTTGCCGAAATTGCTCGGTCTGCTCGTTCTTCGCTCGCGCACGCGACAGGAACGACGACCCCTGGTCTACGAACGCCCGCACTTGCGCAGTGAGGTCGTGCTGCGCCTTCAGCTTGAAACCCAAGTAGATTCCGCTCACTGCCACCAGCAGCCCAATCGCGAGCGCACCTGTCAGGCGCCGCCGGAAACGAACCGATCGGTACGACGCGTCGAGAAACGCTGCTTCTCGGGGGAGCAGCTCGGGCCGGTCGAGGAGGGTGGCCACTTCAGCCAATTGTCGTGCGCTCCAAAGCCCCTCTCGTTTGCGGCCGAGCCGTTCCCACTCGGCGATCGACGTCGAAAGGCGACCGCGGAGCGCACGGCGCTTCGCATCTTCCTCGAGCCAACGCTGCAGCGTGGGCCAGGAGCTGATCAGCGCTTCGTGAGCGACTTCGTACGCCGGGCCCTCAGGGGATTCGCTGACTATCAGAAGGCGCCCTTGGACCATTGCCGCCAACGCCGCCCGATCGGTCTCGTTCTCGGCTCCAAGATCTCTTTCCGTGTGTCGGGCGCGGGTCCCCTCCAGCGTCACCAGCAATGGCAGCAGGCGCCTCGCCGCAGTGCGCTGATCGGGCGGTAAGCGCGACAGCACCCGGTCGGCGTGCCGCGCCAACGCTCCTGTAACACCGCCAGTCGCTTCGAGCGCCGAGGCAGAGATCAAGTTGCGTGTCGTGTCGCGAGCATCCCAGAGCTCGGCGAGCGTGAACTGCAGCAAAGGCAACGCCCCCTCAGCTTCCGAGGTCGACTTCACCAGCGACTCCACGAGCTCGCTCGACTCAAACTCCACCCCCTTCGCTTGAGCCGGTCCGACGATTGCCTCCCGAATCCCGTCCGGGGTCATCGGCTTGAGCAGATACGCGGCGCGCGTAATTCGGCTGGAGATTCCAGGGAGCCATCCGAAGCGGACCAAGAAATCCGCCCGGAGCGTCGCTAGCAACCGCAGTCCGGGCTCCTCGATCGAGAACGACTCGACAACGGTGGCCATCACTTCGAGGTCCGCTTTCTCGCTCAGAGTGACGAGCTCTTCGAGCTGGTCGATGAAAATGAGCAAGGGTCCCTGAGTCTTCGGACGCTTGCTCAATTCAGAATAGACCTCGTTCCAATCGGTTCGGATCCTGGCGGCCAGCGCATCCTTGTCGACTCCCAGATAGGGTGCGAGCGCCGCGGCGAGCGCGGACACCGGCCGTTTGCCCGGGGTCATCACGACCGTCGTCCAGCGGCGATCGTCCGCCAGTCCGAAGTCGCCGATCCAGGGGAGCACCCCGGCGCGGCAGAGCGAGGACTTGCCCACGCCCGAAGGTCCGAGCACGAAGACGAACGCGTCGTGGCGCAACTGATCCAGCAGCGCGCGAATTTCGGCACGGCGGCCGAAGAATAGGGCCCGGTGGTCGGCTTCGAAGGCCTGGAGACCCCGATATGGGTTGCCCTCGGGAAGGGTAATCGCCCGCTTTTCCGGCGTCGCAGCCTCCAAGGCGTCGCGCAGCTCCGCGGCGGACGCGAAGCGCGCCGCAGGGTCCCGGCTCAAGCAACGATGGATGATCGCGGTCAGCTGCCGATCCATGTCGCTGGCGGTGGGAAGGGGCTTGGGGTCCTTTTCCAGGACCGCCGCCTTCAGCGCATCCATTCCTCTGGCGCGGTGCGGTGGGTGCCCGGCGTAGAGTTGGTACAAAAGCGCGCCCACAGAATACACGTCGGAGCGGAAGGTGGCTGGCTCGCCCCTCCAAATTTCGGGTCCGACGTATGCCGGAGTCCCGATCAACACTCCGTGTTGCGTCAGATCGGTGGTCGCGGTCACCTGCACGGTCGAAGAATCGAGCCGCAGCTCCTGCGTTTTTTCGGGATCGATGTCCCGTCCCCTCTCCGTACCGCGTCGCGAAACCGGGGCGCCGTTCGTCCCGTTGCCCACCTCCATCGCCACCGGCACGCTGGCGGGTTGCTCGAACAGATCCTCGTTCACTTCCCCGACGAATTTGGCCAGGCCGAAATCGAGCAGCTTTGCTTCGCGGCCGTCCGCGAGGATGACATTTCCGGGCTTGATGTCCCGGTGGAGCACGTTGTGCTGGTGCACTGCGGCGAGACCGCGGGCCAACCCGATGCCAATTTGCAGGACACGCTCGCTGAGCAGGGGAAGCGCCAGTTGGTCCAGTGTCTCGCCCCGGACCCATTCGTAGGCGATGTACGGACGGCCATCGACTTCGCCGATCCGATAGATCGCTACAACGTTCGGGTGTTGTAGCCGCGCAATCGCTCTCGCTTCCAGTAAGAAGCGCTCGTAGAGCTCCGGTTCCGACCGGCGAACGGCCTCGACGAATTTGACCGCCACCAGCCGATGGAGGCCGTGCTCGTAAGCTTTGTACACCCGGCCCATCGCACCTTTTCCAATACAGCCCCGCAGCTGGTACCCGTCGAACTCGTTGGGGGGTTCCCAGTCGTCGCCAGTGGCCGAGATGAGCGTGAGATGTCGTTCCGTTACAGGCGGCTTTTCGGAATCCATGGAGCGGTCGCGCGAAGCATTCGGTGTGCAGTCGCTTGAACGGAACGAGAATAACGCAGAGTGGGCGTTGAGTGTTCACGGCAGCCGACCGTCACAGAGTAATGTGACGAGAAAAAATCATCCGTTACGACCGAGGGGTGCGTTGAGACCCATTTTGTTGTCTCAATTCAACGACGGATGAAATGTATTGAAATTGTATACGTCGGCAATCGGCGAATTATTTCAAATGTTGCCGCAGCCGGTGTGTCTCGGGTTTGTTGTACAGCCCGTGGCGGCTTGACCTGAGCTGTCGCGCCGCGAGGGTCCGATTGTTATCCGCCCGCACCAGCGGCATCGCGGTCAATGCTTCTCTTTCGAGCGAGCCTGCGTCGGATCCCTGGGTCCCACGCTTTTCGTTGTGGCGCGCTCGGCGCTGAGGTAGGGTGCCCGGCCGTGGCCTGTATCGTCGTCAGCGGTGCCTCGGGTGAATTCGGGCCCACCCTGGTGAAGTTCTTGATTCGCCGGGGGGATAAGGTTGCGGCATTGGGCTCGCCTCGCTCGGCAGAGCGACTTCGCGGCCTTCAGGTAGAGCTCGGAACGAATTCCCTGGCGATCCCGATGGACGCGACTTCTCTTGCCGAATGGAAATCAGCCCTCGAACGCGTTGAGCAGGTACTCGCCCCTCCGAGCGGCGCCGCTCTGCTCGCAGGCGGATGGGAGGGCGGACACCCTTTCCACGAAAGCGACGACGCGATTTGGCAGCGAATGTTCACCGTAAATCTGGAGACTGCACGCCGCAGCCTGCAAGCCCTTCTGCCAGCAATGATTCGCCGCGGCGCGGGAAGCATCGTGGTGATGGGCTCGCAGGTGGTCGAGCGACCCTGGAAAGGCGCGGGGGCGGCCGCATACACGGCGGCCAAATCCGCAGTGGTGGCTCTGGCGCGCGCGGTTGCGGCTGAGGTTGCCTCGAAGGGCATTCGGGTGAACGCGGTGATGCCGAGCGTCATCGATACGGCCGCAAACCGGGCGGCGATGCCCAAGGCAGACCCGAAGCGATGGGTTTCGGGGGAGTCTTTGGCCGAAACGATCGGGTTTCTGCTCTCCGACGCAGCAAAGGACATCTCAGGCGCCGCGCTTGCAGTCTACGGCCAATCCGGCTGACCCGGTTACGCCGATTTTTGATTGACACCCCAAGAACTGCGCCCGCTGATCGGCTCGGTGCGCAGCCTTTTGATCGCAGTTCTGCTTGGATCCAGCTTCGGGCCGTGCGCCCTTGGCGCCTCATTGCCTGAGGCAACCGATTCGGGCGAATCGCTCCAGACGGTGGTGACGGCGACCCGAACGCCGAGACCACTGCAGGACGTGCCGACCAGCGTGACGGTCCTGCCTCGCGGTGAAATCGTGCAGAGCCCAACGCAAACGCTGGACGAGCTTCTCCGCACCCTCCCCTCCTTCGCGACGTTTCGTCGGACCAACAGCCTGGTTTCGGATCCGACAGCGCAGGGAGTCAATCTGCGTGGGATTGGACCCTCAGGCGTCTCTCGAACGCTGGTGCTGGTGGACGGCTTGCCCGGCAACGATGCGTTTGGCGGCTGGTTCTACTGGCGGCAAATCCCGCGAATCGGAATCGAGCGGATTGAGGTGGCGCCAGGAGGTGGGTCCGCGCTCTACGGAAATTATGCGCTCGGAGGAGTGATCCAGGTCTTCTCCAGGCCAGTAGTGGGCCCCGAGCTGGATGTGGATGGATCCGCCGGCCATCCGAGGCAGTTTGCGCTGGCGGCACGCGCCGCCGATCGCCTTGGGCCGGTGAGCGGTCTTCTCGAAGCGGAGGGCTTTTCCACTTCGGGCTACGCCGTCGTCGCGCCGAACGCACGTGGGCCGGTTGATCAGGACGCTCCGAGCGATCATATCAATGCCGCTTCGAGCTTCGCCTTCGACGCGAGTCAAAATCTGCGGCTCTGGGCCAAGGGCGGCTACTTCTGGGAGCAACAGAACGGCGGCACGCCGCTGAGCAGTGCGTCGGTCCGTTCCGGCAGCTACAGCGCAGGGGCTACGTTCTCGCCCTCCTCGCTCGGGAGCTTGGATCTCGCGTTTTTCGGTCACGTCCAGGATTTCAAGCAGGATCGAAGCCGCATCAACGCGGCTCGTACGATCGAAGTTCCCGCCGCGCGGCAGGACGTTCCGAGCGACGACGAGGGGCTGACACTGATTTGGACCTCAAGAGCGATTCGCTGGGGGGGCACTCATCAGCTCTTGTTCGGCGTCGAGCTGCGGCGCATTCACGGCATTTCCAACGAGGACCTGTTTCCCGCAGCGATGACCTCCAGCTCGCTTCTTCGACGGGAGACCGGAGGAAACCAGGGATTCCTCGGAGTCTTTGTCCAGGACTCGTATCAGATTTCCTCAGCGCTCGAGCTGATTGGCGCGCTGCGCTTCGACGAATGGCGGAATTTTCATGCAAGCCAGGTAACCCAGGATGGATCCCAAACGCGTACTCGTACCGCGTTCGCGAACCGCTCCGACAACCAGCTCAGTCCAAAGCTTGGGGCTCGATATCGGGTGGTGGAGGGGCTTACTTTGCGCGCTGCTGGCTACACGGCTTTTCGAGCGCCGACCCTCAATGAGCTCTATCGCCCCTTTCAGGTGGGGACCATCCTGACGGCGGCCAACGATCAGCTCGGTGCCGAAACCCTTCGCGGCGTCGAGGCGGGAATCGAACTGAATCCGCGGTCGGGTTTGGTCATTCGAGGCAACGGATTCTGGAATGTACTCAATCGACCGATCACGAATGTTACTCTGCCCGCTCCGCTGCCCGACGGCTCCCAGCGCATGAGAGAAAACTTGGGACAGGCCCGAATTCGGGGACTCGAACTGGACGCGGGCTGGCACTTCTTCCAGTCGTGGACCGCGGCGCTTTCCTACACGTTCGTGGATTCGAGGGTGACGAGCGCACCCGGCTTCCCGCCACTGGTCGGCAATCGGCTCGCCCAGGATCCAGTGCACCGCGCCAGCGCTTCGCTGACGTTTGATCGGCCAACGGTACTGACGGCGACCGTACAAGCCCGATTTGTCGGCGCTCAGTTCGAGGACGACCTCAACCAGCTGCCCATGCCGGGCTTCTTGATCGTTGACCTCGCCGCGAGCCGGCGCATTGCTTCATCGGTGGAGGTTTACGCAGCCATCGAGAACTTGTTCAATCGACAGTACCTGGTGGGCCGCGCTGGAATTGACACCATTGGCCAGCCTTTTACGGCGCGATTGGGGCTTCGCCTCCATCTGGGAATCTGAGCCGAGCTTGTCGCTAGTGGTTATGGTACGACCGCAGCAATGCTGGCCCCCGAGGCTTTGAAGGAGCAAAAACGATGGGTTTACTAGACCGGCTTCTCGGACGAAGCGGATCGCCGCAGCCTGGCTCATCACAGAACGAGCCTCAGGCAAAAGAATTGACCGATGAGCAGGCGCTTCAGCGTTATCGGTACCTTCTTCGGACCGCACCACCAGAAGCGATTGAGCAAGCTCACGCGGAAGCCTTCGCGCAGCTTACCCCCGAGCAACGCGCGCAAGTGTTGAAGGAGCTAAGTCAACAAGTCCCGCCGAGCGAGCGACCCGCCGTCCCCACTCAACCCGATCCACAGAGTCTGGCGCGGATGGCAACTCGCGCCGAGCTTCGGCAGCCCGGCATTCTCGAACGGACGCTCGGCGCCCGAGGCATGGGCGGCGGAATGGGAATGGGAGGCATGGGATTCGGTGGCATGCTTGCGGGAAGTCTTCTGGGCAGCATTGCCGGGACGGTGATCGGCTCCGCGATTGCCCATCAGTTCCTCGGGGGGTTTTCGGGCAGTCCGGAAAGCTTTCACCACGACCTGGATACGGCTCAGGCGCAGGCAGATACGGACGCGCAAGGCGATTCCACCGACTCGGACGATTCAGCCAGCGGCTCCGCCGGCGATGACTATGGCAGCGACGACTTCGGCGGAGGCGACTTCGGAGGCGGCGATCTAGGGGACGCCTGACCGGAACGTGCCTCAGAAGGTGTTGCGGTATTGTGCCCCCTGACCCACTGGCACGCATGGGACAGTTGGTTAGAAATTCGCCTTTGTGGTAGCAGTTCAGCGGAGGGGCGGTGCAGGGGCTGGTCGGGCACGACTCGAGGGGAACACACGATGACCGACGACCTGAGTAGCAAGCTCATCACCGTGGTCCTGTGCGCGGGGATGATTGCATGCGGTTCAAAAGGCGTCCGGCATGAACCGCTCCTTGGTGTATCGGCCTCTCTCTACGATGACTTCGCGTCCGGCAGCATCAGCGCGACGAAATGGGGCGAGGGTGAGCGGCAAGCCATCCGGGAGGATCGATCGGCCGTGCTGAGTAGCGCAATCACTAACCTGCGTCCCAACATTGGCTACGGTACGGAGATGGTGGTGATTCCGCCGGAGAGCGGCGTGGTCACGAGCCTCGGGACCGGCATTCAGGTTACGAGCGCCTCACTGAGCGGGGATTCGACGGATCGATCGGGGATTGATCTCTTGTTTCAACCTGCTGCGAATCGGGTTGGGGCCGATCTGACCAACGCGCTCTTCGCTCGGATCATTCTTTCCAGCACCAACGGCGGCCTCGCTCAACGGCAGCTCTTCGAGTGCACGGCACCCGATTGTTCCTCATTTTCCGGGATTGGAACCTCGATGGGAAATTGGCCGCGCGAGGGTCTGCCCATCGTGGACGGTACGACCTACACCATCTCTCTCTCGGTCGATACCGCTACGAAGCATTTCACCTTCTCCATTTCAGGCGGCGATTACTCCGTCCCGAGAAGCGCAACCGTGGATGCGTCGTCAGTGATCTCACCGTTTCCGGTGGATCTGTCGGCCGAGAACTTCGTCAGGGCGCGGTTGTTGTCCCAGGTGAAAGGTGGAGCGGTTGGGGGAGGAAATGGAGAAGTGACCGCCCAGTTCACCAACGTGCTCGTGGGTATGAACAACCAGCCTCCCTCGCTGTTCGACGATTTCAGTACCGGTCCCGATTTCGATCCCAGCAAGTGGACAGTCGGAAGGCAGAGCGTTCAGATCGTGGCGTCCGCATTGGAGTTCGCCTTGAGTAAGGAGGGCTCGGGAACGACCTTGCCGATGGAACTTACGGACCCCAACGTTGCCCTGCTGCAGGCCGATGTGACGATCAGGGAGTGGAGGTTGGCGGGTCAAGGGGTGGTGAATGCCATGATTCAAGGCTCGCTCTACAACGACGGCACGAACGGCTCGGGTCAGTGGCCCGACAACAACCGACGTGGAAGCCAGGTCGGCGATGTGATCGTCACGGTCAGCATGGGGCGATCCCGCGTTCGGTATGAGATTCTTCGATGCGACTCAGCGACCTGCTCCCGGGCAACGGTAATTGAACCTGCCACGACGATCGGAAACGTAACCCTGGGAAGCACCTACACATTGGCGATGGAGTGGGACGCAACTCAGCAGCAAGTCCACTTTCAACTTGATGACCACGAAGTCGTCACTGCCGACCCAGTGGCGGCGGGATATCCTGTCGCGGGCACCCCGAATCGGCCTTTTCGGCGGATCGCAGTGCGCGCGGCGCCAGTGCCCGCCACTGCTCCGTTTAGCGGCTCGATCGTCGCGGATTTCGACAACATCAAAGCCGAGTGAGCGTCGCCAATTCCAAGAGATTCTCGTCGGGATCATAGATGTAGATCGAGCGGATCGGCCCGCTCGCGCCCGTCCTGAGGACGGGTCCCAGGATAATTGGAATCCCGCGATCCGAGAGAATCTTCATCCAGTCCTCCAAAGAACCAGCCACCAGAAAGCAAAGGTCCGCCGATCCAGGCGTGGCGTGCTTGACGTTGGGATCGAGCACCCGATCGGCGGGGTGAAGATTGAGCTTCTGAGAACCGAAATGAAGGGCTTTGCGCCCATCGCCGAAAGTCACTTCGCGCATCCGTAAGACCTGGGAATAGAACTCAATCGTTTTCGGAAGACTTCGCACCGTCAGCACGAGGTGGTCCAACTGAATGATCCCCCGTCGTAGCCTTCGGCGAGATTGAACCGCGAGAGCGACAATCGCCACCGCCAAGAACACACTTGCGCTTGCGACGAGCTCCAGACGGTTAGCCACTGCCGCCGTCCGGCGCCCCGGCGGGCTGATTTTGTGGGTTGACCCGGCAGATGCAACCGCTGTTCGAGTCGTGCATGGTCACAAGCCCAAACATCTCCATGCCCCAGCTGCTACACAAAGTCTTGCAGTCGGTTACCCCGCTAGCAACGTTGAAGTCGCTGGAAGCGGTGTAGTATCGATTGCAGCCGCCCGCCGCGAGCGAGATCACCAAAAGCAGCACCCGCCTCATCTCCATGCCTGTCTTTCTCACCTGACTATCCTCGCTCGGGCGGGCGAAAACGCAAGCTCCGAGATCGCTGGAGCAAGCTGTACACGGGCAAGGCTTTCGCGGATGCTTCCGGCAGAAAGGAGATTCGCAGATGAGCGAGCCGACGAAGAACCCGGTGGCGCTGATCACCGGTGCAGCACGCGGCATCGGCCGACGAACCGCTGAAGTCTTGGCTGAGAGGGGCTACGCCCTCGTCCTAAACGATTTGGACCCAGCCGATGAGACGGAGAAGGTCGCGCGCAAATTCGAGGTCGACGTGATGCAAGCTCTTGGCGACGTGTCAGTCGAGCGCGACAGCGCCGCGATGGCCGACAAGCTGCTGGCGCGTTATGGCCGGCTCGACGTTCTGGTGAACAACGCCGGCGTCAGTCTGATTTCGCCCGCTCTCGAAACCTCTCCCGAGCAGTGGCGGCGGGTCCTGGAGATCAATCTTACCGGTCCCTTCTTGCTGTGCCGCAAGTTCGGACGAGTCATGTTGGGACAACGAAGCGGCTCGATCGTGAACGTTGCCTCGATTGCCGGACTGGTTGGAATCGCAGATCGTGCGGCATACAACGCCAGCAAGCATGGGCTGATCGGGCTGACCAAGACGTTGGCTGTGGAGTGGGGCGGATTCGGAGTGCGCTGCAATGCGGTCTGCCCAGCGTGGGTGAAGACGGAAATGGATGCGGCGGACCAGGCGCGAGGTACTTACTCAGATGCGGACATTTGCTCCCGCGTTCCGATGGGGAGGTTCGCCAAGCCGGATGATGTCGCCCAGGCGATCGCGTTTCTGGCCGATCCGAAACAGAGCGGGTTTCTGAACGGTCACACCCTGGTGGTCGACGGCGGTTGGATCTCGGACGGGAGTTGGGAAAGTCTACGGCTGCAGCACCGGCCGAAGCAGTAATCTCTGCGACGCTGGCAAATGCGCGCCCTAAAATACGGACTATTTATCGCCGCGGGCATTGCTGGGTGGGTGATGCTCAAGCACTTCGCGGTCAAGCAGAGCGTTTCCCCGTGGGTGGACGCGGTGGTGTTCAATGCGATGGAGTTCATTGGCCTCGCTCTCGGAATCGGGTAGCGACGCGCGCAGCTGGGCGGGCTCACGATTGGCGAAGGAGTAAGGACCGGTATTTCGATTGCGGCTGTCTACGCGGTCGCAGGGTGTGTTTTCTTCGCCGTTTTGTACAGCGCCGTTGGACCCGGGCTCCTGCAATACGCACAGGAGCCGGGGACCGGCGAGCGCTCCGCCTCAGCCGTGTTGGCTGGAGCTTGCAGGCTTGTTCATTGGCGCCCTGCTGAGCGGCCTCGTTTTCTCGCTCCTGCTCTCGGTGCTGATGCGCTCGAAGACGCCGAGTCAGTGAATCAGCCGGTAAATCAACAGGGCGGCACGTTTGCTCTGAAGCGGTAACCGTGCCAGGTCCACCGATTCGCCGAACGCGTGCGAGCCGTTGCCATAAGCACCGAGGCCGTCCAACACATTGGTGAAAGGAGCGACAAACGAGGCATCGCCTGCGCCTCGCTGCAAAGGCTCGAGCGCTTCCATGTCCGGCAATCCGAGCGCTCGGTTTGCGTCGTTCAGCTTCGCAAGAAGCGCGAGATTTCCCGGGCTGGGAGCCATCGGTGGCATCTTGTCGCGGAAGCTGATCTCCGACTTGGTGCCGGGCAAGCTAAGCGCGACGATCGATTGCATTTTCTCCTTCACCCGTGCGAGCTGCTCGGCGGAAAGCGCGCGAATATCCCCAACCGCCAGTCCTTCTCCAGGCACGATGTTTTCCTTGCCCGAGACCGATGCTTCTCCGCTCGGTTCCAGCGTGATGTCCGATCCTGCCACCACCATCCCGGCGCTGTAGGTGAGGTTTGGCTCGCGCAAGCTATCGTGAAACAGTTTGAGAATCCGGCTCAGCTCGAACGCGGCACCATCTCCCAGGAAATCGCTGAAGATTCCGCTCGAATGACCGCCCTTCGCCTGCACTCGCAGCTCCCAACGGGTTGAGCTGCGGCGCGCGACCGTCGCATAGTCCTTCCCCCTTTTGGTGACGCCGGACTCGAACGAGAGCACGGCGTCGCTGTTCTTGCCAGCCTTGATCAGCTCGCCTCGCGACGTCTCCCAAGGCTCGGCGACCGATTCCTCATCGCCGGTCAGAAAGACCGTGATCCTCGCGCCATCCAGCACCCCGGCGCTCCTCAGACCCTTGAGTGCCGAGAGGATGACGACAATTCCGCCCTTCATGTCGGACACGCCCGGGCCGATCGCTCGATTGCCCTCGCGCGCAAACTTCTGGAATGTGCTGGATGGTTCGAAGACGGTGTCCATGTGACCGATCAGCAGGACTCGCTCGCCGCGACTTCCTTTCCGTTCAGCCACGAGCTGCGCCGCACGCTTGACTGCATGCATCGGTATCCAACGAGTGGTGAAACCGAGCGCCTGAAGCTCGCCCTCCAAAAGCTTCCCCACTTGCGCTACCCCGGCCGGGTTGAAAGTTCCTGAATTGATGTTCACCAGCCTTTCGAGCAGCGCCACCGCCTGCGGCGCTTCCTCGTCGATCGATTGAACGACCCTCGCTTCCTCGTTGGACAGCTCCTTGGCGAGCAGGAGGGTCGGGGCAGAAAGGACAGCGAGCGACAGTAGAAGGCGGCAATTGCGCAAGAACGTCATTCGAACAGGAAGCTACCACCGGACCGGCGGGAGATCGGTAGCTGAAATTCGCTGGGGGAAACGAACCAAGGAATCTATAGTGACCGCCCCTGAAGGTTCGGGCAATTGCGAGCCAATCGAAAAGCAAGCCTCATCATTGTCGCAACGCTGCTGGCGTGCGTTCCCAACCGTCAGATCGCCTACCCAACCGCAGCGGCGACCGGATGCTCTCCAAACGATATTTTCCTGAGCGATATCGTGAGCCGCTCTTCGGAAGAGGATGGCGTGGAGACCTGGAACGCAGAGTGCTTGAGGAGGCACTTCCGGTGCACACGCTCCAAGGGAGTGACAACCTGCCAAGAGATCAGTGCAGCCATGGTGCAGCACACCCCGACGCCATCGACGACCGAGGAAAGCAAGCCGCCGGTGACCGCCGACCTGACTCAGGCGATTTCGCCGCTCATCCACAGTATTTGGGATGCGTATCGCAAGGGAGACGCCGCCACCCACAGTGCTCTGTTGGCCGACGACTACACCGCCGTTCACCCAGACGGCTCGGTGCATCTGCAAAAGCCAACGGCGCAAGAGATCCGGTCAGCTCCAATTGGAGCTTACATACTTTCGGACCTTCGAGTCGTACCGACGAGCTCGGGTACGGCGCTCGCGAATTATCTTGCAACGGTCGAGATTCCCAACGCGCCTAAGCTAGGCAAGTTCGTGGTTGGCGAGGTCTGGATGAAGCAGGGCGGCCAGTGGAAGTGCCGCTATTACCAAGCGACCCCTCTCAAGTAAGCCCTAAATTCCGAGATAGGCCTTTTGCAGGCTGGAGTTGAAGAGCAAATCCTTGCCTGTTCCCTCGATTACAATTCGCCCGGTCTGAATCACGTATCCACGGTGTGCGATCGCAAGCGCGCGATGAACGTTTTGCTCAACCAGGAGCACGGCGATTCCCGCGGCATTGATCGCCTGAATCGTATCGAGGATTTTCTTCACCAACTTAGGCGCGATGCCCCACGAGGGCTCATCGAGCATCAGCAATTTCGGATTCGCCATCAGGCCACGCCCGATCGCCAGCATTTGCTGCTCGCCGCCGCTCAAGGTGCCGGCCAGTTGCAATCTCCTCCCCTTGAGGACCGGAAAGAGCGCGAATACCCGGTCCAGCGCGAGCTCGATTTGGTGGACATCGCGTCGAGTGTAAGCCCCCAGACGCAAGTTCTTTTCTACGCTGAGCTTGGAAAATAGTCGCCGGCCCTCGGGGACCAAGGTGAGGCCGCTCGTCGCGCGAAGATGTGCCGGTTCGCGCGTGATGTCGCGCGAGTCGAATAGGATCCGCCCCGCGGATACGTCCTTCAGTCCCGCCAGGGTGCGCAGGGTCGACGACTTACCGCTGCCGTTGGCTCCTAGCAGCGCGACGATCTCCCCCGCCTGCACCGTGAGGCTGACGTCGTGGACGGCAGGGACTTGATTGTAGCAAATCGCGAGTTTCTCGACCTGGAGCATCATGCTTCTCCCAGGTAGGCCGCGATCACCGCCGGATCCTGGCGAACCTCGGCGGGAGTGCCCTGGGCGATTTTTCGCCCGTAATCGAGCACCACAATCTGATCCGCGATCGGCATGATTCCCTCCATCACATGCTCGACGATCAAACATGCGATCCCGCGCGATTGGATTCTCCCTACCAGTGCCACGGCCTCCTGCACCTCGGCCGGATTGAGGCCCGCCATCATTTCGTCGAGCAGCAAAAGTTTCGGCTCCAACCCGAGTGCACGCGCCACTTCCAAGCGCCGTTGCTCCGCGACCGTCAGGTTTGCCGCGACCACCGATGCGCGTCGCGAAAGGCCGCAGAACTCGAGAGCCTGCATCGCCCGTTCGCGCGCGATCGACAGTCGCTTATCGTGAAGTAACGTCGCCACGGTGACGTTCTCGAGCGCGCTCATCGTGGAAAAGGTGCGCACGAGTTGGAAGGTGCGGGCGACGCCCAGCATCGCCATCTTGTCCGGCGCGGCACCGGTGACCTCTCTCCCGTCGAAAATTATGTGGCCCTCGCTCGGCGGATAAAAACCGGCGATGCAATTGAAGAGCGTCGTTTTTCCCGCACCGTTCGGACCGATCAGCCCGATGATCTGCGCGGGTGCGATCGCGAAGGTGATGTCCAGGTTCGCGACCAGACCTCCAAAGCGCTTGCCGAGGCCCTGCACCTCCAGCAACGCGCTCATCTTCCGCTCTCGCTTCCCGGCTCGCGTCCGGCCAACCGCTCGCCCCAGGCCTTGATCCCACCCACAATGCCGTTCGGGTAGTAGACCGCAACGACGAGGATGATCAGGCCGTAGAGAATCAGATCCGTGCCACGTCCGCTGCCACCGAAGATTTGGCGGGTGACCTCCTCGATGCTGGTGAGAATCCCAGCCCCGATCACCGGACCGAAGAGGCTCCCTACCCCGCCCAAGATCGAGGCCAGCGCAATTTTGACCGAAAGCGAGGTTGCCATCACCGAAGCAGGATCGATGAACAACTCCTTCTGCGCGTAGAGCGTGCCACCGGCTGCGGTGAGAAAGCTGGAAACCGAGATCGCCACGAGCTTGTAGCGGGTGAGATTCACGCCAACGCTTCGAGCGGCCTCGGGTTCATCCTTGATCGCGCGGAAGTAATGACCGAGAAAACTTCGCTCGATTGTCCGCGCCGCAAGGACCGTTCCGATCAGCAGGCCGAGAGCGATGTAGTAGTACGGCAGCTTGGAAGCATTGAACACGAAGGCCTTCAAGCCCTCCTGCTGCATCGGAAGGGACAGCCCCACCGCGCTACCGACCGACGTCCAGTTGGTGAACACGACTTGAAGAATCTCCGCGACCGCGATCGTGGCAATCGCAAAATAGTGGCCTTTGAGCTTGAAACACGGCCAACCGATCAGCAGGGCGAAGATCATCGCCACCGTCCCACCCGCCACCATTCCTATCCAAGGCGAAACACCGAATTGAATCAGCAGCAGGGTCGACGTGTACGCCCCGATCCCAAAAAAAGCCGCATGGCCGAACGATACCTGGCCGGCATATCCTCCGAGGATGTTCCATGCCACGCCGAGCTGCGCGCTCATCATGACCAGGATCAAAAAATTCTGATGGCTGGGATTGGTCACTACCAAAGGCGCGGCGCAAGCGGCGGCGAATACGACGAGGAATGGATTGATCCGTTTGATCACGCCCGCCCCAACAGGCCTTGAGGGCGCAGCAGGACCACCAGCAAGTATAGAAACAGCACCAAGGCTAATTTGAGCTGGGGTCCAATCAGAAAACCGCCGACCACTTCAACCACCCCGACGATGATGCCCGCGAAGAAAGCGCCCGTGACGCTACCGAATCCGCCCAGCGCCACGACCACAAAGGCGATCAGGACGAAATTGGCACCGACTTCCGGAAACACTGGATAGAAAGTCGAAAGCAAGGCGCCCGCAACGCCGGCGCAAGCGGCTCCGATGCCCCAGGCGAGCGTAAACATGCGCTGAGTGGGAATGCCCATCAGTTGGGCCGCCTCGCGATCGGCCGCCGTGGCCTCCAGCGCAGCGCCCACCCGAGTGCGGTTAAGAAACCACCAGATGAACAATGTCGCCCCAATCGCGCCCGCCCCGGCGACGATCTGCGGTAAACCGAACTGCAGCGCGCCCAGGGTCACCGTGCCGGAAACGAGCGAATTCTCGACCGATCGAAAATCCGGCTTCCAGAGAAACTGCGCCAACCCGCGGAACAGAACCATCAATCCAAAAGTGCTGAAAATCTGCGCGAGCATCGAGGCGTGAATGATCCGGCGAATTACCGTCTGGTAGACCGCCGCGCCGACCGCGAATAGCAGCAGCGCCGTAAACGGCAGCGTGAAGATTGGATCCAGCGCATAGAGGGCGAACAGCCAGAAGCTCGCATACATCCCGAGCATCAGAAACTCGCCGTGAGCGAAGTTGACGATGTCCATCACTCCGAAAATCAGAGTGAGCCCTACCGCAACCAGCGCATAGACGAGGCCGATCAAGACTCCCGAGAGCAGCGTTTGCAGCAAAATTTCGACGCTCATGGTGGTGCGAAACCGGGGGCCGCCACGAGCTCTCAGCGCCTGTTCCAGGCGGGCATCGGCCAGATCACCTCCGCACTCGCCAGCTCGAACGGCCAAACGGTCACATATTTGCCGCCCTGGACTTGCACGATGATCCCGGAGCCAAGGGTGTTTTGGCCGCTCGGGTCGAATGCAATTCCGCCCCAGGGCATGATCAGCTTGTCGGCGGGGAGGTTGGTTTCGGCGAGCGCCTTTCGGATCGCTTCGGGCTGGGTGGCACCGGCGCGATTGATCGCATCCGCCAGAGTGTAAAGGCCGGTGAACGAGCGAGCGGAATTTCCGGTGAAGTCTGTTTTGAATCGCTTGAGATACAGATCATTGACCTGTTTGATCAGCGGATTGCGCGACGTGAGGTCCAGTGCCCAAACCTCCCGCGACAGGACGTAATTGCCGCTTTTCCCCAACGTTCTGAGGAACTCGGTATCGTTGAAGCCCGCGTCGTTCGCCAGGATCGCCTGCGGCGCGAGCCCCAGCTCCTGGTACGTTTTGATCGAAAGGATCGCATCCCCGAGATACGAGGACTGCATCAGTAAGTCCGGATTGGCGGCCTTGAGTCGCTGAACCTCAGATGTGAGCTGGGTGCTTTTCGCTGGATAGATGACCTTCTCGACAATGTCGTAGCCTTGCTCTTTGGCGAGCGCCTCCTCCAGCTTGGTGGTTTCAGTGCCCCACAGCGTATTCTCGTTCATCAAGGCAATGCGTTTTGGCCTGATGCCCTTTCTCTTTTCGAGGGCCTTGAGGAATTCAAAGAAATTACGGACGAAGAGCTCATCATGAGGGGTGGTCCGGAAGAACCATTTGAAGTTTCGTTTGGTGAGCGTCGCCGAGGATGATTCCGGCGTAAGAAAGGGCACCTTGTAGCGCTCTGCCACTTGGCTCGCGGTGGCGGTGACGTTGCTCACGTAACAGCCGATCAGCGCCACCACTTTTTCTTGAGTGATCAAGCGCTCGGCCTCGGTCGCGCCCACCTGAGGATTGTTCTGATGATCGCCGAACACGAGCTTGATTTTCGCGCCCTTGAGATTGGGCAGCCCGGCATGCTCCGCGAGAGGGAGATTCAGCCCCTTGGCGCCGTTGTTGATCATCTCCGCCGCGAGCTCCAGCGCGTTCTTGATCTCCAGCCCGGTCGAAGCGGCAGGGCCGGTCAGCGGGTAGATTGCGCCGATCTTCACTTCCGGCTCCGCCGATCGCGACGTCGTCGCGCCAAGAACGGCAAGAACCACGCTCAACAGTCGTCCCAACCGACACTTCATCGGTCCCTCCGCGGCGGCGCAGCCTCCCTCAGAGCGGTCCCGGCGGCAAGCACCGACGTGAAAATGCCCTTAGGCGAACTGTGGTGAGTTACGTGCCTTGGCTTCAGGGGTTCATCGCAACAGCTCGTTCAGTTTTTCGGATGGTGTCCTCCATCCGAGCGTTTGTCGAGGGCGGCCGTTTAGTTCCCGTGCGACGT